>Ga0157370_10000132_pt1 | contig 89678 bp, 70 predicted proteins | sample C35metaG_FD_113463 | JGI IMG/M metagenome (GOLD analysis project Ga0157370, IMG submission 113463) | Corn rhizosphere microbial communities from Kellogg Biological Station, Michigan, USA - C3-5 metaG | ecosystem: Host-associated > Plants > Roots > Rhizosphere > Soil | place: USA: Michigan...
AGATGCTCAACAGTTTTGCCTGGACAATTTTTGAAAATTGCAAAGATCCGGAATGTGTTGCGCAGGCTCTTGCCTGGAGTAAACGAAGTGTAGATGAAACGCAAAGTAAAGAACCTGCTTTTTTGGATACCTATGCTAATCTGCTCTATAGAACCGGGAAAAAAGATGAAGCCATTGCTGTGCAGCAGAAGGCTATTGCATTAGTTCCGGAAAAAGAGAAAGGAACTTATCAGGTTACCCTTGATAAAATGCAAAAAGGTGAAAAAACCTGGGTGGAAAAGTAAGATCAATATATAACCTTTTACTGGGGGCCGTCGCATCTGACGCATATCTAGCTGGGGTTTTGTTGGGATAAGGGTACCTTTTACCCCAACAAAGCCCCAACAAGACCCCATGCCGATATCGAAGAGCTCTATTTGAGTCGTCATCTGCTTTAATTTCTGTTATATCCTTCAAGAACCAAAAGAATAAGGGCTTAAATGATAAGTTCTGTAATCTTTTTTTGGAGGTTATTTATGTAGTGTTTACATTTGGTAAATATTTACGTAAATACTTACCTATATGACACAGAATATTATCAATGAACTTGGACCATTAGCTATTGGTTCTAGAATGAGGCGGCTTTATGACGTTTTATCTAAAGATGCAGCAAGGATATATGAAGATCATGAGTTGCAATTTGATATTAAATATTTCATTTTATTTTTCCTGATCAGTAAGAGAAAACAGATCGGAATTATGGATATCGCTGAAGAGCTTAGCCTGACCCATCCTGCAATCATTCATTTAGCAAAAGACTTAGAAAAGAAGGGATATATAGAATCGGTAAGTGCTCCGGGGGATAGCCGAAAACGGCTACTTCAGCTCTCTGCTAAAGGTAAAAAAAGTCTTCCGGCCTTTAAAAAGGTATGGGGAAAGATAAATGATCTAAATGAGCAGCTTTTTGCCCAGCAGCACCAATTGTTGCAAACACTTGAGGCAATAGAAAAAACATTGGAGGAAACATCTTACTATAAAAGATTTCAAAATGCTGAAACTCGATAATCCTACCTGGTACGCCTTAACCAGTACGCATAAACCTTTTTGTATCGGGACAAGCAAGGCTAAACGATATCCTGCAAATGTTTTGCCCTTTGTGGGCTTTGATGCAGATGCAACTGATCCTTTGGAAACGCTTCAAAATGAAGTCAGGTCAGGGGAAATAATTTACATCATCGGTGAACTCCCTAAGCTTCCTCCCTCATGGTTGATATTGGGTGAGATTGAAGGGGACCAAATGGTTTGTGAGAAACTGATTGATGTTAAATATGGGGATAACATTGAACTTTTGAAATTAGGGGCATCAGATATTCCGGAAATGTATGCGTTGATCAATAGTGTTCAACCCGGTTTTTTTAAGGAAGATACAGCAAAAATTGGAACTTATTACGGCGTCAGGGTAGAAGGAAAGTTGGTTGCCATGGCTGGTGAAAGACTTAAAATGACGGGACTAAGTGAGGTCAGTGCGGTGTGTACACATCCGGATTATACGGGAAGAGGCTATGCCGGCCAATTGGTTTCGTTGGTTGTTAAGCAGATGCTTTCAGAGAACAAGATTCCTTTTTTGCACGTAGTGAGCAGTAATGAAAGGGCTATTAAGCTCTATGAGAGACTCGGCTTTGTGAAAAGAAGAAGCATTAGCTTTTGGAAGATTCAAGTTGGAAATCAGGAGTGAGATTTTCTAAGTGACGTATGTGATCGCTCTGGATTGCAAATTTGCTTCCTGAATTTGGGAGCAAATTTCTATTTACAGTTTATGATGTGTTAAAAAAAACTGTAACTATTGAAAATTGTGATAAAACTATTCTATATTCGTAGTATGTTCGAACATATGAACAAACTATGCTATCTGGTTTAAAAATTATCAAATTATCAATGGAATCTATTCAAGCAGTACGAAAAACATTACAGCCTTTATTACCTCTTACCAGTTCTTCTCCTTCTCTTCCATCTTATCATATAGTTCCAAGTTTTAGTACTCCATATGCGGTGCAAGCCGGCTATGACTCCCTGGCCCAAAGTTTGCTAAGTGAAAAAACTGTAATCATTGATGGTTTTGGTGGTGTGTTATGGGATTCATTCAGAATGAATTTACAACGTTCCTTTGATGATTATGGCAGGAAAGTATTATGGTACGATATAGATTCCTCTTTAAAAAGCCCCGAAGAAATCGAAGCACTGATCAGTGCTCACTTAAATGGAAATGATCCGGTATTTGGAAATAAATATAAAGGTAACCTCATTGATTTTTTTGACAAGGAGAAATTGCCAGTATTTACACCCAATGACAATATTGACCTTCACATTGTTTACGGAACAGGTGCTGAGTTGAGTGACTGGCAGGGGCCAGTTATTTATTTGGATGTCCCTAAAAATGAAATCCAGTATCGTATGCGGGCTAAAAGCATTGCTAATCTCGGGTCTGAAGAAGTACTTGAGAATACCCAGATGTATAAACGGTTCTATTTTGTAGACTGGCCGGTATTAAACAAACATAAAGAGGTGTTGCTTTCTAAGCTTAATTATATAGTTGATGAGCAGCGTATCGATGAAATTACCTGGATGAAAGGGGACGATTTCAGAAATACACTGGACAGTATGTTTGAACAACCTTTTAGGGCAAAGCCTTGGTTTGAGGCCGGCATATGGGGGGGGAATTGGATGAAGGAAAGGTTTGAAGGACTGCCTCAGGAGGAGGTAAATTATGCCTGGTCTTTTGAATTAATTACACCTGAAAATGGCATTGTACTGGAAGGCAACAAACACTTGCTTGAAGTTTCTTTTGATTTCCTTTTATTCCGCAATAATTATAAAATGCTGGGTAAAGCTGCCAGCAGGTTCGGCAACGAATTTCCGATCCGTTTCGATTTTCTCGATACCTATGATGGCGGAAATCTTTCTATTCAGTGTCATCCAAGAACTCAATATATTCAAGAGCATTTTGGGGAAACGTTTACCCAGGATGAAACTTATTATATTTTGGATTGTGAGCCAGACGCTGATGTTTATTTGGGCTTTCAGGAGGATATCAACCCGAATGAGTTTAAGCAAGCATTACTTGAAGCGCAGAACAATGGCATCGAACTGCCAATAGAAAAATATGTGCAAAAGCATAAGGCGCATAAGCATGATTTATTCCTCATTCCAAACGGAACTGTCCATGCTTCGGGTAAAAACAACATGGTGCTGGAAATTAGCAGTACGCCCTATATTTTTACATTTAAAATGTACGATTGGCTCCGTTTGGATCTTAATGGAAAACCTCGTCCCATTAATATTGAACATGCATTTAATAATTTACACTTTGAATACAAAGGGGATTATGTGCCTGCAAACCTCATCTCACATCCTAAGTTAATGAAAGAATGGCCTGGGGGAAGAATGCTGAAATTACCTACTCATCCAGAACATTTCTATACAGTTGACCGCTATGAGTTTGATCATGAAGTTATTATATATACCGATGGACAATGTCATATTTGTATGTTGGTTGAGGGGCAATCTGTTGAGGTGAAAGTTGGAACTGGAAATTCCGTATTTCAATATGCCGAAACATTTTTGATTCCGGCAGCTGTTGAACAATATACCGTTCGCAATTCCGGAACACAAAAGGCCTTTTTAGTGGTGGCTTACGTCAAAGAGATTTGCTGTTAAAATTGAACCTAAATAAATAACCAAATTAAACTATTATGGAAAGAACAGGCGCAAATTATTTTATTTTTCTCATTACACTAATTGCTGCGTTAGGAGGTTTTTTATTCGGTTTTGATATGGCCGTGGTGAGCGGTATTATTGAGCCTTTAAAATTGCAATATACATTGTCGTCTGCACAGGAAGGATTGTTTGTTTCGAGTGCTTTATTAGGTTGTATTGGTGGGGTGGCTTTTTCGGGTTATCTCAGCGATAAAATTGGCAGAAGGAAAGTCTTATTTATCTCGGCTGTTTTGTTTTTAATCAGTGCGGTTGGTTTTTCATTTTCGGAGGCCTATCCGTTACTGATCTTCTTTCGTATTCTTGCCGGTATTGGGGTCGGTGTGGCTTCCAATGTTTCTCCGTTGTATATTTCAGAGGTAGCACCTTCGCAAAGACGAGGTAGATTGGTTGTTTTTTACCAGCTTGCCATTACCGTTGGGATTCTGGCTGCTTATATCAGCAATCTATTTTTACAGGGTTATGCTACGAACAATGCGGGAAGTGGTGAAGGGTTGTTTCACTGGTTCTTTATAGAGAATGTTTGGCGGGGAATGTTTATTGTTGGTGTTATTCCGGCGGCTGGATTTTGCTTGTTGCTGCTTATCGTGCCCGAAAGTCCACGCTGGTTGGCGCAATATGGTAGAAATGAGGAGGCCATGGCGATTCTAAGTAAAATAAATGGAGAACAAACGGCACGTGCAGAGCTGGATTCTATTAAAGAGATGGCCAGTCAAAAATCAGGTGGCTATAAAGAGTTATTGCGTTTGCCACTCAGGAAATTGTTAACGTTGGCCGTAGTGCTTACGGCGCTGTCGCAGTTCAGCGGGATCAACGGCGTAATTTTTTATGGACCAACCATTTTAAAGTCTGCAGGTATTGTGACCAGCGACGCTTTGTTTTATCAGGTTATCCTGGGGTCGGCTAATGTGCTTTTTACCTTTATAGCCATTTCCAAAGTGGATACCTGGGGGCGCAGACCTTTGTATATTGTTGGTTCTTTGTGTGCCGCCCTGGCTTTGGCACTAACAGGAGTATGCTTCTTAATGAATATCACAGGATGGTTCATGTTGTTTAGTATCATTTTATTTCTTCTGTTTTTTGCGTTCTCTCTTGGACCGTTAAAGTTTGTGATTTCGACAGAAATATTTCCTACACATATCAGAGGAACCGCTTTGTCTATGTGTATCATGACCATGTGGGTGTCTGATTGGGTGGTGAACCTGTTGTTTCCGATGATGAGGGACGGCTTTGGTATTGCGACTACATTTTTTATATTCTCCTTCTTTTGTCTGCTCTCTTTCTTGTATGCAAAAAAGAAACTTTTTGAAACAAAGGGTAAAAGCCTGGAAGAAATTGAGAAAGCCTGGAATTCAGAAGTAAAATAGATCATTAAGATATACTCCAATAATAAATAATAACATAATATGCCATCAAATAATATTTATCGTACGGTTAAAAACGGTTTTTTAATGCTGATAGCTCTGTTGCTCTCCAATCAGGTACAGGCACAAAAAGAGGTTCCTTATTTTGGTAAGATCCAATGGGTAAATGGTTATGCCAAGGAGATTAAGGGAGAGAATATCAGTTATGATTCCGCTTTCCCGGATTATGCAACCATGGCTTTACTGACCAGGTGTACCGATGGACAAAAGGTAATCGAATGGGAAACGGCCCCGGTTCCACAAAAAACAAAAGGGAAGTACGTATACTTTAGTTGGGTTGCTGCGCATTCATCGGGCAGCAGTAGTGGAGCACGAAATTTTGATTTATATCTTAATGATGAAAAATTACTGACTTTTACCACTTTGCCTGCTCATAAAGCACCAGACTGGAAGTTTGTTGCAGCCGACAGTTCTGCCTTGGTTTTTCATCAAACTAAAAGAGATGGCGCAAATGATGCTCATGGGCTGTCCTATCTTCGTTTGCCAGTGAACAAACTTAAACCTGGTATGCCCGTGAGACTTAAAATTGTTGGGCAGGCACAAAACAGCAATGACTGGTATATGACTTTTAAATTCTCATTTGAAGAAAAAGCGGATATCTTTCCCAGACCATTTTTATTAAAAGACGGAAAGCAAATCATTACAGTCACAACTTTGCATTTTGGCAAAGAGGAGCCGTTGACCATTGATATCAAGGGCCAGCAATCCCATACATTTCCACTTCATGATGGCGTAAATCAATTTGACATTCCCGTCAATCCGGTTTCGAAAGAGGATAGTGTAATGGTGGATATTGCAACCGGGAGCAAAGTATTGATCCATAAATTTATTGCGCTGAGACCTGTAAAGTACCGCGTTTTACATTTTATCCACCATTCGCATACCGATATAGGTTATTCTCACCTGCAGCCGGAAGTATTAAAAATTCATATAAAGAATATTGATGATGCTTTGCAGATGATTGAGACTACAAAAAATCTTCCGGAAGAGGCCCGGTTTAAGTGGAACATTGAGTCGTTGTGGGTAGTTGAGAATTACATGAAACAAGCCAGTCCCGTACAAAAGGAAAAATTTATACATGCAGTAAAATCTGGAAGTATTTGCTTGTCAGCTTTGTATGCCAATATTCTGACAGGTCTTAGTGAGCCAGAAGAAATGTTTCATTATACGGATTATGCAAATCAGTTAAAGAAAGATTATGGATTGGTTATTAATAGTGCCATGATTTCTGACGTTCCTGGTTTTGCATGGACTACAGTAACCGCCTTGTCTAAAGGTGGGGTTAGGTATTTTTCAAGCGGACCTAATTTTATGGGTGAAAATCATCCATACCTTGGAGACAGGGTAGGGCATTTTGTTAAAACCTGGGGAGATAAGCCGGTTTGGTGGGCTTCTCCTTCGGGCGAAGAAAAGGTTCTGTTCTGGACAGGTGCAAAAGGCTATTCATCGTGGCATGGAACGGCCCCCGGTGGCATATTTAATCGTGGTCCTGGCAAAATTGCGGCTTATTTGAATGAACTGGATAAGAATAATTATCCTTATGAAATGGTGCAATGGCGCTATAATGTGGTTGCAGATAACGGACCAATTGACACGGCGATTTCTCGTTTTGTTGATCAATGGAATAAAAAATATTCCTCTCCGAAAATCGTATTGAATACGACGGATAAAATGTTTGAGGAGTTTGAACAGAAGTATGGAGCCCAGCTTCAGGTGGTAAAAGGAGATATTACTCCATATTGGGAAGACGGAGCGGCTTCTACCGCTGCTGAAGAAGGAAAAAACAGAGTGAATAGTTTGCGTTTGCAACAGCTGACCACACTCTATTCCATGTTAAATCCAAAGCAATACGACAATGAAAGGTTTTATGAGGCCTGGAAAAATATCATTATGTTTCATGAACATACCTGGGGCGCCCATAATAGTATCACGGAGCCTGACGTTCCTTTTGTAACTGAACAATGGCGTATTAAGAAGCAATTTATGCTCGATGCAGATGAAGAGATTCATTCCCTGGAGAAGGATTTGTTGCAACCCTTTAACAATACCAAGTCGAGAAAAATCGCTGTCTTCAATACCTTGTCATGGAAGCGAAGCGGACCTGTTGTTCTACCGGCTGGCACTAAAGCCAAGGCAGTCAAAGATGCATCCGGTAAATTACATCCGCTCCAAAAATTGAGCAATGGGAATGATGTGTTTATTGCCCAGGATGTTCCTCCTTTGGGAACAGCATTATATGAGCTATCAGATGCGGAAGCGCCAGGGGCAACTTCTAAACTTAGATTAACAGATCAAACGCTTTCCAACGGGAAGGTAAGTGTACAATGGGATAAGACAAATGGCAGCCTGCTGAAGCTAAAACTTGATAATGACTTTAATTATGCTGGTGTTTTTAACAGTCAGGGATTAAACAGTTATTGGTACGTAGCAGGTTTAAACCCTGCTGATGCGGCTACAAATGCTAATGTACAGGTAAACGTAGTGGAAAATGGTCCGGTGCTGAAGTCTGTCAGCATGGTTGCCCAGGCTCCAGGTACGAATAAACTTGAGCGAAGAATAAACTTGTACGCGGGAAGTGATGAAATTGAAGTTGAAAATCTAGTTGATAAAAAAGCGATCCGTGATAAAGAAGCTGTTCATTTTGGATTTCCTTTTCATGCATCTTTTGATCAAACCATAGTAGATGCCGGTTATGGTGCTATGCACTATCTAACCGATCAATTGCCTGGCTCAAATATGGATTATTTGTACGGGAGGAGGTGGCTGGATGTAAATTCATCGGATAAAGGTGTCCAGTGGATGCTGATTGAAGCCCCTCTGGTTGAACCGGGTGCTATGATCGATGAACGGCGTACTGTACCTCCCGGTCATAAAGAATGGAAAAAAGAAGGTGCCCCAACTTCAAACTGGTTCAGTTACGTGATGAATAACTATTGGCATACCAATTACAAAGCGGATCAGGAGGGGATAGCCCGTTTCAGATATGCATTAAGGCCTCATGGTCAGTTTAGTTATTCTGAAACTGAAAAAATGGGAATGGCATTTACTCAACCCTTATTGGCATTGCCGGTCGATGGACCTGTGTTCGTTAAAGGAGGGTTATTTGAACTGACCGATAATCATATCGTGGTGACCAGTGTAACGCCTCAGCAGGATGGTAGTTTTATGATTCGACTTTACAATCCTGAAACACGACCTCAACAAACGAGAATTCAATGGCATAGTATAAAACCATCACAACTTGTGGATAAGAACAGTGGGAAAGTATTTCAAGCGAATGAAACGATCACTTTAAGTGGGATGGGGGTTATGGATCTGATGTTCAAAAAATAGTTGTAAACCAAAAGAATATGAAAAAAATTAGCTTTCTTTTTATCATCTTGATCCAATACCTCAGCGTTTCGGCACAAGAAATAGGCCTGAAGAGTGATGGTCTGAACCTGAGTTTGTCTGCCAAAGGACAACTTACTACATTGTCGAATCCTGTTTCGGGTAAAAATTATTTGGCAATGGGTGAGAAAGCTCCTTTGCTCAAAATCAGGATAGGTGACAATTGGTATGAACCCACAGATGCGACTTTTAAGTCGGGAATTATTTCTCTTATTTATCTGCCTGTAAAAATTACGGCTCTGGTAAAGGTGGTTCAGAAGAAAACACATTTAACTTTTGAACTGATTAAAATTGACGCGAATGATAAAGTGAATGCTGTTATATGGGGACCTTATCCAACGGTAATCAGTAAAACCATTGGTGAAGTTGTGGGGGTAGTTCGTGATGGTGAATACGCTATAGGCATCCAGGCCTTGAACCCAAAAACACTTGGTGGTGTTCTGAAAAATTCTGAAGGATCTGTAGAAACGACAGGATCCCGTGGTTCTACAGCTGTAGCGCAAACTTATGGGAGTAGTTTGCAGGCTTTTAGTTTGGATCGTTCGCTGGATAGAAAACTAACCGTGTGGGGGCGTCCGGAAATGCCTGTAAAGGCAATTCCCAATGAAACAACATTGGGTTCAAAAATTGCGATCTTCGGTTGTACTGAGCCACAGGTTTTATCGCGTATTGGTGCAATTGAATTGGCAGAAGGCCTTCCGCATGCACTTATAAATGGTGTTTGGTTTAAGCAGTCACCTGAAACCGGAAGGGCGTACCTGATTTCTGATTTTGATGAAACGACGGTAGATGCGATGTTGGATTATACGCAACAAGCGGGTCTGGCTTCACTTTATCACGAAGGGCCATTCCAATCCTGGGGCCATTTTATTTTGGATCCAAAGTCTTTTCCGAATGGCATTGCCGGTATGAAAATGTGTGTGGATAAAGCGACAAAAAAGGGCATCCGGATTGGGATACATACCTTGAGTACCTTTATCAATACCAATGATCCTTATGTAACACCCATTCCTGATCAGCGCCTTTCGATGACCGGTTCATCAGTTCTGACCGAAAATATAAGTGCTGCAGCAGGTGAAATACCAGTGGCTTCCGACCAATATTTCAGGGATATCAAATCCAGTACACTACATGCGGTAAAAATTGGAGATGAAATCATTCGTTTCAGAGCGGTTTCGGCACAGGTTCCTTATAAGTTATTGGATTGTCAGCGTGGAGTATTTGGTACAAAGGCGTCTGATCATTCTAAAGGGGAAAAGGCAGGAATGTTGTTCGATTATCCTTATAATACCCTTTTTCCAGATTTCGAACTGCAGCAGGAAATAGCAGGTAACCTGGGCCGGTTTTTTAATCAGACAGGCGTTTCACAGATGGATTTCGATGGGCATGAAGGTTGTTTATCATCGGGAGAAGGAGACTATGGGATACAGATTTTTGCCGATAAAGTGATTAGAGATACCAAGCATACCCTGGTTAATGGTACCAGCCGGTCCAGCCATTATTACTGGCACCTTTGTCACTATTGGAATTGGGGAGAGCCATGGTATGGTGGATTTCGTGAGTCTCAGGGTGATTTTCGTTTAGAAAACCAACCCTTTCTGGAACGCAATTATATGCCTAATATGTTGGGATGGTTTTTACTCTCTTCTACAACTACAGCAGAAGATATCGAATGGATGATGGCTCGTGCGGCTGGTTACAATGCTGGTTTTGCCTTGGTTGCCAGATATAAAAATCTTCAAAAAAATCCAAATACCAGCCAGTTACTTGCTTTAGTTAAGCTATGGCAGGAGGCCTACAGAACAAAAATTTTTTCCGCAGATCAGATTGTCCGGTTGAAAAATCCGGAAAATGATTTTCATCTTGAAAGAAATCAACAGGGATGGAAATTGTATCCATTTAAGAAATACAAATTTGAACACGAGAAAAAAGTCCTTCAACCAGGAGAACCAACTTTTTCGCAATGGGAATTTGCAAATAATGATGTTGAACAGCCGCTCAATTTTACCTTAACTTTTATGGGTAAAGAAGGAAGTATCAGCAATCCATGGATAGAAATTGACGGATATTTCAAATTGGAATTACCAGGTGAATATGAAGCCGGAAATTCAGTTGTTTGCGATGGAACACAAATTAAACTATACAACAAAAAAGGTGGCTTTGTAAGAGATATTGCCTTGAAACAAGCAATCCCAAGTCTTAAAACCGGAAAGCATGTTCTGAAATTTGATTGCGAGTTTCCTGAAGAAAAGGAATTATCCAACCGGTTCATTGTTAAAATGCTTGGCAACGCAGAAACTATTTCAAAATAACATATAAACTTAAGATTCTGACATGCGAAATTTATTGTTTCTAATTTTTGTGTTTGCAACTTTGAGTTCGCTGGCACAAACCCCTGTTGCAACAAAATTATCCGAACGGGGTAAAGAATATCATGTATCCGTAAGTGGCGATGATGCAAACGATGGGAGTAAAACAAAGCCATTTAAAACCATTTCAGCTGCTGCCAATATTGCGATGGCTGGTGATGTGGTTACGGTTCATACAGGAGTTTATCGTGAGCAAGTTAGCCCTCCGCGTGGTGGCAATTCAGAAAATGAACGAATTGTTTACCAGACCGCAAAAGGAGAGAAGGTTGAAATTAAGGGCTCGGAGATTGTAAAGGGCTGGAAAAAGACAGAGAATGATACCTGGGTTGTGAAAATACCGAATAGTTTCTTTGGGAAATTTAACCCCTATAGTGATTTAATCCGTGGCGATTGGTACTGGCCACCTAAGGGCAGCAGGTTTCATACCGGAGCCGTGTATCTTAATGGTGATTGGTTGATGGAGGCCTTGTCGAAGGAAGAAGTAGATAAAACTGCTGAGGAAAAGAAACCCCTTTGGTGGGCAAATGTAGATGAGGAAAACACCACAATCTGGGCCCAGTTTAAGAATGTAGATCCGAACAAAGAAACTGTCGAGATCAATGTTCGTCAAAAGGTTTTTTATCCTGAAAAGCCTTTTACTAATTTCATCACTGTTAGAGGCTTTATCATGGAGCATGCGGCCACCAATTGGGCACCACCTACAGCAGAACAGATGGGCTTGATTGGTACGAATTGGAGCCGGGGCTGGATTATTGAAAATAATATTGTCCAATATTCAAAATGTGTGGGTATTGCGCTAGGTAAACACGGAGACGCTTTCGATAATAAAGAAACCGAATCGGCAGAAGGTTATGTGGGCACCATCAACAGGGCCTTAAAATTTGGGTGGAACAAAGGAACAATTGGCGGACATCTGCTGCGCAACAATACGATAGCCTATTGTGAACAAACGGGCATTGTGGGGAGTATGGGTTGTGCATTCAGTATTGTAGAGGGGAATACCATTCATGATATTCATGTCAGAAAATTATTTGATGGTGCGGAAATGGCGGGTATAAAATTTCATGGTGCAATAGATGTGCAGATCCGCAACAATCACATCTATCATACCAATATGGGCATATGGCTGGATTGGATGGCGCAGGGTGTGCAGGTGAAAAGCAATTTAATGCACGACAACGGGTTGGATATCTTTTTAGAAGTAGATCACGGGCCTATGCTGGTGAGCAATAATATTCTATTGTCTAAAACCAGTTTGCTGATGAACTCCAGTGGTGCTGCATTCGTACATAATATCTTTGCCGGAAAAATGGATGTTATTTCTTATGATAGTCGTTTAACACCTTATCATAAGCCCCATTCTACCTATGTTGTGGCATTGCATGATAACCCTGCTGGCGATATTCAGTTTGTGAACAATTTATTTGTGGATGGTGGGAACGCCGGTCAATACAAAAAGAACATCTTGCCGGTAACTTTTGATGGAAATGTATATGTAAAGGGTGCAATAAGGGCAATTTCGGGTAATAAACAAAGAAGTTTTGGTGAGATCAGTGCTGAGGCTAAAGAAAAGATGAAAAACGTAACAGATAAGGATGCGGAGGAAAAGAATTTTATTGCCGATGAAAATTTTGATGCAGGCACAAAACTGACAAGAGAAGGCCATAACGTGTTTTTGGAAATCAGGTTGGATAAAAGCTGGCTAAGTCAACAAAAGAGGAAACTGGTTACCACAGCATTATTGGGTAAGGCATTTGTTCCCAATTTGTTGTTTGAAAATACAGATGGCTCAAAAATAAAGATTGACATGGATTTTCTGGGTAATCAAAGAAACCTGGCCAATCCTTCGCCAGGTCCTTTTGAGATTACAAGGAATGGAAAACAAAAGATAAATGTATGGCATGACCAGAGGTGATTCTCTCACCGAACTTAAAATTTGAGTATTTCCCAAGAGTTTAGATGATATAAAATTAGTGGAAGAAAAAGTATCAGAATAGGAGAAAAAACCATTCAAAAGATACTTTGCCTTCCACTAATTTTATGTCAAACCTGGAGCTGGAGATTTAATTCCATAGACTGGTTGGTTAGAGTAGCTAATTTTTTCTAAATATAAATTAACTAAAAAATCAATTTCTATGACTTTTAAAACAATTAACATCTCCTTGCTTGCGGTGATTGCGCTTGGGGTTGCAAGCTGCAAAAAGAATTCGGCAGAAGAGCTGATCTCAAAGGGACAGCTTCTTAAAATGTCTGCAAAGACATCAACTACGGCTGCTCTTGCAGGTGGTGCAGACATTACTTTAAACTGGGACCAAACCTACCAGCGTATTGATGGCTTTGGTGCATTTGGCGGCCGTATTGTCCCCTTTTTTGAATCCCCGAAACGGGATAGCATTATGGGTTACCTATGGGGGCAACAGGGTTTACAGTTAAACATTGTTCGGGGTAAGGTACTGCATACCTATGCTTTTAATAAGCAAACAGGTGTGGTTACCATTAAGCCTGCAGGGTCAGATATCAATGTTGATGTGACCAGTAGCGCTTATACTTCTCTTACAGATGTTCAGAAAGAACAACTGGGGCAGTTATGGATCCTGAAAAAAATAAAGGAAAGGTACCAGGTCCCAATCACTATTGCCAGTACCTGGACTCCACCATTGTCTATGAAGACCAATACCAGCAGTGAGAGTGCTAAAGGATTTAATGGATTAAATTTTAACACCAGTTCTACTGATTTTGCAAATTACCTGGCGGGTTTTGCAAAAGCGTTTCAAACTGAAGGCGTGAACTTTTACGGAATATCTCCTTGTAATGAGCCTGAGAATGTTTTTTCAGACTGGGATGCGTCTTATTGGAACTCCAGTCATCTCGGCCAATTTGTAACCAATAACCTCAGACCAGCCTTGAATCAGCAGGGATTAAACGGTACAAAGATCATTTCTTCAGAGAATGCAGCATGGGGGACGGCTAATTCTTTCCTTGCCGGTATGGATAAAAGTAATGTAGATATTCTGGCTGGACATGGTTATGTTGAAATGGGGGATCTGATTTTAGGTAAAAGAGGGCTGAACCAGAACCCGGTGACCTGGAATTATGCAACAGGAAACAGACCGGTTTGGATGACAGAAACTTCTGATGACAGTGGTAATTACGATAACACGATTACAGGTGGGTTGAAATTTGCGACGAGCATGCATAAGTTTATGTCAGAATGCAATGTGAATGCCTTTATATACTGGCTGGGCATGTTGGCCATCAGAAACAATGAATCTCTGATTTGTACCAATGGCGACGGCTCTCTGGATTTTCCAAAAACCTATGATGTAATGGGGCAATTCTCCCGCTATGTACATGCCGGATATTTCCGGTTCGGAGCAACGGTGCAGAACAATTCTGACCTTAAGGTCTCTGCTTATAAAGATCCGGCAACAGGTAAATTCAGCCTGGTGGCCATTAATCCTGGTACTCAAACCATAACGACTACTTTGCATCTTCAGGGATTTTCGGCCGGAACATTAAACAGTTATCAGACAACGGGGACCAGCAGCGGGCACTGGCAGCAAGGCAGCCCACTTACAGTGGCATCAGATGGCAGCTTTACTTTGACTATCCCTGCACAGAGCGTAATTACTTTTACAGGTCAGAAAAACTGATTTAGAAAAACAGATTGCTCTCGTTGATAAAAGGCCGGTAAAACGAATCGTTTCTGCCGGCCTTTTATTTCATAGGTTACCTTGATCTTTTGAATTAATTACTGAAATTTTAGTATTATTGAAATAAGCATTCTTTTATTTTAAAAGCCTATGATCTATTAAAATAAAGAAGACTTAAATTCTAACCTATGAAAAAAGACATCGAAAAATATCTCGCAGAGCCAGGAACTAAGATATCCCTTAAAAATTATTCAACCAGTTATTCCGGGAAATTGGATAAGGAAGACGGATTAATGGAGCTTCAGGAGGCTAAAGACAAATTAGACGATTTTCAGGAAACGCTGTATGCAGCAAATTCTCATTCCCTGCTTATTATTTTCCAGGCAATGGATGCTGCAGGAAAAGATAGTGCTATAGAGCATGTCATGTCTGGATTAAACCCACAGGGGTGTCAGGTCTATAGCTTTAAAACGCCAAGTGCAGAAGAGTACAGTCATGATTTTTTATGGAGACATTACAATGCGCTGCCCCAAAGCGGGAAAATTGGCATTCATAATCGTTCTCATTATGAAAATGTACTGGTATGCAAAGTTCACCCAGAGTATATCCTTGCAGAGAATATTCCTGGTTATACCGATGTGAAGAATATAGATAAAGATTTCTGGCAGAAACGTTACGAAAGCATCCGCAATTTTGAACAGCATGTAAGCAGGAATGGGACCGTGATCCTTAAATTTTTCCTGTATGTTTCTAAAGACGAGCAGAAAGCACGTTTTCTGGACAGGATTAAAGACCGTACAAAAAACTGGAAGTTTTCAGAAGGGGATATTGTAGAGCGTCAGTATTGGGATAAATATATGGAAGCTTATGAAGAGGCGATCCAGGAAACCTCTACGAAAGAAGCACCCTGGTTCATTATTCCTGCAGATAAAAAGTGGCATACCCGTTTGGCCATCAGCCAGATCATTGTTGATACCCTGGAGAAAATGAAGCTTGAATTTCCGGTCTTGCCAAAAGACAAGACCGAAAAGTTGAAAGAAATAGAACAGCGTTTAATAGACGAAAAATAGCATCTTATTTTTCTTGCCAGCTTACATTGATCTCATTCTTTCTATTGAGGGGTTTATCGTTATTTCTTTAGGTGTACAATATTTTTAAGAGTTCTATTTTATTTTATATATTTCTACAAATAAAATTTATTGTCATTATGGTTAATTATTGAATTAATATCAGTAATTTTATTTACTGATTATATTAATCTTTATAAAACCATAATCCAATCGTATGAACGCGTTGTACAGATCCACTATTCGGGCGCCAGGTTAATTCAGGTTAAAGCAAAAGATGTAGAAAAAACACATCTGGTATTGTTGTGCTAGCTCGTTTGCTTTAACTTAAATAACAAGAGAATTGTCTAATAAATAGTAAGTTAAAACTCAAATTAAAATGGTAAGAATTATCGTTGGGGCCATGCATTGGCCTGGAAAAGGGAAAAAAACAAAAGAAGAGCGTATTCAGAGGAAAGAAGAGCTTGAAAAGAATATTTTGAAAGCCTTTGAAAAAACGGGCCTTCCTGATGAAGAATTTCCCGGGTATAGAAAAGAATACATATTCGGCTATAAAATCGGGCGTAAGATGGAAGCAGAGAAGATAGCTCGTAGCTTAATTAAAGGCTCTGATTATTCTGATAGCTGCAAAGAAGAAATTGCTTTAAAGTGTTGCAGTATTTCAAAACTGAGATATCATATCATCCTCGAAGAAGAGAAGGAAAAGGCAAAAACGGAAGAGGAGATTAAATAGAGACGGGTATGTGAAAAATAGAGTGTCTGTCTCGTCATTACAGACACTCTATTTTTTTCTTTCCAGTTCATACTGATAGATCATTCTGCCCAGGTTTTTCATAAATGGGTAGCAAATGGTTTCATATTCATATTTACCATCGTTGAAAATACCGTCTTCGTTAGATTGTACTACAGCTGTTAAAAAGAATTCTACCTTATGGGTAGCATCTTTGAAATAAGCGTTATCAATAATATAGCCGTATGAATCTCCATACTTATTGAATATTTTAAGATCAGGGTTCAGCTGTGCATCTTTTTCCCGCCCATAATACAACATTTTGGCATACACTGGCCAGAACTCTGTAGGATTATATTTTGGATAATCACTTTCTGTAGGCAATTTACTCATATAAGTGTAAATCAGTTTATAATCTTCAGGCTTTAAGTTAAAGCGTTCTTTTGCAGGATAAGCTTCAGGTGCGATGAGTTTTTTCATTAACGATTGCTGATCAGAGATAGCAAAGGCATTTTTGTTTTCGAGGCTAAAGGGCTTATTGACCAAATGTTCATTGCTGTCGAGATAAGCTTTGCCGATTAGGGTGTTGCTTAAACGTAAAGGATATTCCTTTGGGTCGTATTGTTCTTTTTGTTCGTAGACCAATTGATTGCCATTGTAAAAACGAATTGGGTTGGTATGCTTAGCAGGTTCACCAGCATCGCCTATGGCAAGCCTGTTCAATATCCTTGAATTGTTCAATCCATATTTCTTTAATTTGGCATTGATCTCAGCCCTTCCAATAAATTCAAACAGGCGGTTAAAGGCATCATTGTCGCTGGTAAGCAGGATCTTTTTAATATAGTGTTCCAAAGAAGGGAGACCATTTTCTGCGGTCAGGTCTTTGCTAACCTTTGTCTGGCCTTTATAGCTGCTATCTGTAAGCATGGTGCTTTTCGCTGTCAGGCCAGCTATTTTTAGCTCATTAATTTTTTCCAGCGCAAAAACCACTGCAGCAAGCTTAACAGTGCTGGCAGGATAGAAATAATGGTGACTGTCTAAATTATAACTAAAAGATTTAAAAACCGGCTTATTGTTTTTGTCGCGCTTAACTTGCGTATAAAGTACCTGGACCTGGTGCTTATCCGGATGGTTTAGTACCGTTGAAAAGAGATCTGGTTTAGATTGCATTAACTTTTCAATAAAAACAGTGTCCGTTTTTTGCGCCATTGAACTAATACTGAACATACATAATAAAAGTGTAGCTGTTTTCATCATATAACAAGGTTAGGTTGAAGTTTAAAGATAGGAATAAGGCGTCAATCCTGAAACTCTGAAGGCCTAAAATGATAAAAGTTGGTGAACCATCACAAAATTAATACCTTTGCCTCGCTTTTGGTTCCGGGCAGGGTTAGTCTGTCTGGATTAAAAGGGAATACGGTGAAAATCCGTAACTGTCCCGCAGCTGTAAGCTTCATAACGGGGTCCAAATCTTTGCCACTGTTTAAACATGGGTTTAAATGGGAAGGCAGGACCGCCGGAAGTAAGTCAGAAGACCTGCCACCAGCATTAATATTTCATAGCTTTCGGGGATTGAAGCTAGGAGTGAGTGCAGGTATTGACGTATTTCATTTCCTTAATCTAACTGTTTGCTGTGGGTCATACTCACAACAAAATGATAAGAAACCAAATTGCCGGTAGTGGCAATGAACATTCTTTATATACAGCCTGTGCTGTACTTTTTCTGGCAATTCTGTTGCCTTTAGGTCTTACTGCGCAAACAGATTCCCTAAAAAAAGCAAATGATCTAAAAGAAGTGCACATCAGGGCAATTAAATTGAGCCGCCGTCAAACTTCTTCAACTCCGCTGCAGATCTTATCAGGAGAAGATCTGCAAAAATTAAACGGCTTGTCTGTTGCAGATGCGGTACGTTTCTTTTCTGGGGTACAATTAAAGGATTATGGTGGCATTGGCGGATTAAAGACCATCAATGTGCGAAGCATGGGTACCAATCATACTGCAGTGTTTTATGATGGGGTGCAGATTGGCAATGCGCAAAACGGACAAGTAGACCTTGGTAAATTTTCGCTGGACAATATTGAAGAGATTGAGCTTTACAACGGACAGAAAAGTGAAATATTTCAGTCTGCTAAAGGGTTTGCCTCTGCCAGCTCTATTTATTTGAATACCAGAATACCCAAATTTGAAACTACGGAAACTGATCATCTAAAATTTGCCCTCAACTCAGGCTCCTTTGGATTGTTTAATCCTTCTGTACTATGGGAACATAAGTTAGGCAATAACATATCCAGTACAATCAGTACAGAATACACAAAGTCCAATGGCCGCTATAAATTCAGATATACAAATGGTGTATACGATACAACTGCTGTTAGAAATAATGGAGATGTAGAAAGAATGAGATTGGAAGTTGGTTTGAACGGACTCTTACCTGATAGCAGTAAATGGAAGGCAAAGGTATATTTCTATAATGACCAAATGGGATTACCAGGTCCGATTATTGGCAATAGGTTCGACTATACGCAAAGAAGCTGGGGCAGAAGCATTTTTATCCAATCCTCTTATGAGAAAAAAATAGGCCAGGCCTATAGATTTAAAGCCATGGCAAAATATGCCGATGATTTTACGCGGTATTTGGATCCAGATTTTGTAAGCCTTAAGGGATTACTAAATAACCGTTTTCATCAGCATGAGCTTTATCTTTCTGTTGTTAATGAATATAAGATCAATCGTTTCTGGGATATCGTATGGTCCGGCGATTACCAGTTAAATAATCTGGACGCAAATCTAGACCATTTTCCTTTTCCCACAAGAAATACTTTTCTAACGGCCCTGGCCACCCAATTTCACTTTGAACGGTTGGATATCCAGGCCAATTTGCTTGGTACATTTGTAGACGACAGAGTGAAGTATTATACTGCAGCAGGTAGTAAACAGGAATTTACACCAACAGTCATGGTTTCCTGGCAGCCTTTTGAACAGAAAGAGTTTAGGGTCAGGTCTTTTTTTAAAAGCATTTTTAGAATGCCAACCTTCAACGACCTGTATTATACCTTGATTGGCAGAACCGACCTGAAGCCTGAGTACACAAAACAATATGATTTAGGTTTTACTTATGCCAAATTATTTGAACATAGCCTGCTCAATTCATTTTCTGTACAGGCAGATGCTTATTTTAATCGGGTAAAAGATAAAATTGTAGCTGTTCCAGGAAGCAATGGTTTCAGATGGAGCATGAAAAATTTAAATCTGGTAGAAATCCGGGGACTTGACGTCAATCTGCAATCAGGGTGGAATGTAGCAGAAGAAGTGAAGGTCAATATGGGGTTAACATATACCTATCAGCAGGCGCAGGATGTAACACCTGATGCTACTTATTACAAGGACCAAATTCCTTATATTCCACTGAACAGCGGCTCTTTTATGGGCGGGGCAGAATGGAGAAATTATTCATTCAACTACAGTTATATCTATACCAGTGAAAGGTATAACCAGGCAGCGAATATACCAGAAAACTATGTAGAGCCCTGGTACACGCATGATATAGCCTTCCATTACAATGCCAATGTTGGTAAAAACAAACTAAAACTTACGGCCGAGGTAAATAACCTCTTTAACCAATATTACGACGTTGTCGCAAACTTTCCAATGCCTGGTCGTTCCTATCGTTTCACCATATCTTATCAGCTATAAACCCTATGAAAAGAAAAAGTTATTTGAAATTTATTCTGATTATCCTTACAGCGATAAATCTGATCTCCTGTCGGAAAGATCCGAAACCTATTCCCGAAAAAGTCACGAATACCTTATTCGCAGCAGAGCCAAATAGTCCTGTCCAGGGGCTATATGTGGTGAACGAGGGAAATATGAATATGAACAAAGCTTCTTTGGACTATGTAGATTTTACTCAGGGCCTGTATCGGAAAAACATCTATAATCAAGCCAATCCTGAAGTTACAAAAGGATTAGGAGATGTTGCCAATGATATTGGGGTATACGGTTCAAAGCTCTATGTGGTGGTTAATATTTCCAATAAGATCGAAGTGATGGATGTAAAAACGGCCAAACGCATTAAAATGATTGATTTGGTGAATTGCCGTTATGTAACCTTTCATGGTAATAAGGCCTATGTGAGTGCGTACTTAGGCAAAGTAGGCGATCCTAAGGCACCTCGGGGAATTGTGGCCGAAATTGATACGGCAACACTTCAGATTACGCGTAAAATTGAGGTTGGGCGCCAACCGGAAGAAATGGCTGTAGTAGGCAACAAACTCTATGTGGCCAACTCAGGAGGCTATAGCCCACCCAATTACGAAAGGACGGTATCTGTAATAGATATGGATTCTTTCACGGAAATCAAGAGGATTGATGTAGCTGTTAACCTCCACAGGTTGAAAGCAGATCAATATGGAGATCTCTATGTAACCTCCAGGGGTGATTATTATGATATTCCGTCTAAGCTGTTTGTAATCGATACCAAGACTGATCTGGTGAAGAAGACATTTAATGTGGCCGCAAGCAATTTGGCAATAGATGGGGATAAAGCCTATGTCTATAGTACAGAATATAGCTATATCACAGGGGAGAATACCATTTCTTATTCCATGATCAATGTAAAGGATGAGGCTATTATTCCCGGTAGTTTTATCCGTGACGGAACAGATAAGAAAATCAAAATACCTTATGGTATTGCTGTACATCCGATGACTAAGGATGTTTTTGTAAGTGATGCTACAGATTATGTTACCCCCGGCAGATTGTATTGTTTCGGTCCTGATGGAAGGCAGAAATGGGCTGTAGAAACCGGGGATATTCCTGCCAGTTTCGCTTTTGTATACAAAACCAACTAATTCATAATTAAACAAGCAAATTTCTATGAAACTAAACATTTACTTAAGAGTAGCCGCAATTGGCCTGATCCTTTTTACGACATCCTGTAAAAAAGACAAAACACCTGTTTTTCCAGACTTCAAGATGAATGTTGAAAACAAAGAGGTTGTTGGCGAGTTAAAAAAGCCTGTTACATTTTCTGTTTCAACTACAAACGGAGTCGTTTTTAGCAGCGAATGGAAGCTGGATGGTGTGAGTGTGGGCACAACAACCAGTTATGTTTTTACAGCGGTAAAGTCTGGAACGCATACACTGAAATACACCTCTAATTTCGATGGTGGTCAATACACTTACCTATATAATTTGACCATTAATGCACCTGAAGTCCCGGTTACGGAGAAAAGCAATCCCTATGTTACCCAGGTGTTTGAATTTATGCCGGCACCAGGACAGTTTATAAATACCTCCCTTGCCAACGAAAGTGCTGGAAAAGCCATTCTTGGAGGCCAATCGAACATGATCTGTCTGGGGGCCTGGGGAGGGTATGTGGTGCTTGGTTTCGACCATACTGTTGTCAATCTGCCAGGTAAAGAAGATGTTATGGTATATGGCAATGCCTTTAATAATTTTGCAGAGCCTGGTGTAATTTGGGTGATGCAGGATGAAAACGGGAATGGGAAACCAGATGATACCTGGTATGAAGTTGCAGGCAGCGAATTCAATAAAACAGGTTACAAAAGAGCGTATTCAGTAACTTATACCCGTCCAACGCCAGCTACAGCCGATGTGCCATGGAAGGATAACCTGGGCAACTCGGGAGTAGTTAAAACCAATGTATTCCATAAGCAATCTTATTTCCCGGAATGGGTAAAGGGCAACGAGTATACGTTGACCGGAACACTATTACCAAGCACCAATATAAACGACAGCAACCCCTCTTATATCACAAGTCCGCAGTTTGCATGGGGATATGCAGACAATACACCTGGAGGAGATAAGATTGATATTGCCAATGCCATAGACAGTAAGGGAAATAAAGTGGTACTGAAAGGCATAGATTTTATCAAGATCCAGACAGGAATCCAGTACAATATGGGCTGGCTTGGGGAGCAATCTACCGAAGTTACAGGGGTAGCTGATATAAGTTTGTTAAAGAATTAATACCTTTAAAACCAATCAACAAAATGAATATTAAAAATTACGTATTAATCGCATCCGGATTAACTTTTAGCCAGATGATCCTGGTGAATGATGCAAAAGCACAAAAAGAGATCAAATTGGATTCAGTGGTCATCAGCACCACTAAAAATGACCAGAAACAGTCGCAAACCGGTAAAGTAGTTACCATTATTGGAAGTGATGTCTTAGATCGCAGTCATGGAAAGAATTTGACAGACTTGTTAAATGAACAGGCCGGTATTGTGGTAGGTGGTGCAACCGGAAACAACGGGTTAAACAAAAGCCTTTTTGTAAGAGGGGCTGCGAGTGGTTATGCCGTTGTTTTAATCGATGGTATTCTGGTTAGCAACCCTGCCGGACCTGGCGGTGCTTTTGACCTTCGGATGTTTTCAATTGATCAGATTGATCATATCGAGATCCTTAAAGGTGGGCAGTCAACCATTTATGGTTCTGATGCTGTTGCTGGTGTGATCAATATTATCACTAAAAAGGGTGGTAAAGATGGGAATGCTGTTTATGGTGTAGCCAGTTACGGCAGCTATAAAACCTATAAAGGGACTTTAGGAATTAGCGCCAAGGTGGATAATTTCTCCTACAATATTGCTTATACTCAAGGTAAAACCGATGGTATTTCTGAAGCAGCCACTCCGGAAAACAGTACCACAGTGTTCGATAAGGACGGAAATAAAACGGGTGCGTTAAATGCAAATTTCTCTTTACAGGCAAGTAAGAACTTTAGCATCAGTCCTTTTCTCCGTTATTTCTATGGAAATTATGATTTTGATGCAGGTAGTTTTAAAGACAGTCCGACCAATAACTTCAGGTTGAAACACTTTAATGGTGGTTTGAATACCAAATACGAATTTGGAACGGGTAAAATTAACTTAAATTACAGCTATGAAGATTCACAGTTAGATTCAAGGACCAGCTATCCAAGTTTGTCGGAAGGTAAACTGCATTTGGTCGACTTGTACTATAACCAAAAGATCGGTTCAAAACTGGACCTTCTTGTGGGTTTGGATAACCGTTCAACCAGTTTCAGGGTAAGTACCGGATCTCATCCTGCCACCAATCTCTTCAGTACTTATGCCTCTTTATTTATGCACGACCTCAGTATCTTTAACCTGGAAGTAGGCGGGCGTTATAATAAGCATAAACAATACGGTGAAAATTACACATTCAATGTGACGCCGTCGATCAACATAATTAAAGAAATTAAGCTTTTCGGAACAGTTTCTACAGCTTTTAAGGCACCAACACTTGAAAACCTTTTTGGATATGGTGCCAATTTAAACCTGACCCCGGAAAAGTCTAAGAATTATGAAGCTGGATTTAATCTGAGTTTTGCAGATAACAAATATTCGCTTCGTGTTGCCGGCTTTAAGCGCAACTTAACCAATGCAATCGTATTTGGAGATCTGACTTATATCAATCAGGCCAACCAAAAAGCTAAAGGTTTAGAAGTAGAGCCAGCTGTAAAAGTAGGAGTGCTTACCCTAAAAGGATATTATGCTTATGTGGAAGGTACAGAATACAACTTTGTAACCAATGTGGTTTCTGATTACCTGTTGCGCAGGCCGAAAAACATATTTGGTGTTAATGCTGGTATCCAGGCTACAAAAGCTCTGTACCTAAGTTCTAACTTTAGGTATAACGGTAAGCGTGAAGACGGTAATTTTAACGATTATAAAATCGTTGACCTGCCTTCTTACAAGCTGCTTGATTTTTATGCTGAATACGCGATCGCAAAAAATAGAGTTAAATTCTTTGCAGACTTGAAGAACGTTTTAAATGAAAAATACACCGAGTATTACGGCTACAACAGTATGGGCTTTAACATGAATGCAGGTATAAGTTTTAATATTCATTAAGAATTGGTATTTTTACATCTTCAAAATATAAACCAATATGTCACTAGAAAAAATCAACATCAGAAATTCTATTCTCATTCTGATTATAGTTGCTGCGGCAGCTACCCGTTTTTTACACCTGGGTAGTTTCAGTTCGTGGACCAATTTTACACCACTGGGTGCAATGGCCATGTTTGGAGGCGCTTATTTTTCGGATAAGGTAAAGGCTTATACGGTTCCGTTAATTACACTTTTTGTGAGTGACCTGGTGGTAAATTATGCCTATTATCAAAAGATTGTTTTATTTTATGATGGGGCTTTTTGGGTTTACCTGAGTTTTATACTGATGGTACTTGTGGGTACATTTATTAAAAAAACCAATTTTACCAATGTCCTGATCGCTTCTGTAGTGACTGTATTTATTCACTGGATCGTTTCTGATATAGGAGCTGTATTAATGGTGGATTCCATGTATCCCAGAAGTTTTGCAGGTTACCTGCAGGCGCTTATAGGGGCTATTCCTTTTGAACGGAACTTATTGGTGAGCAATCTGGTTTACGGATTGCTGATGTTTGGTGGTTTTGAATATGCAAAAACGAAATTCCCTGCTTTAGGTTTTAACAAACACCAAGCGGTACAACATTCATAGAAATAAAATTAAATGAGCGAAGCCCTTTTGCAGCTGCTGCAAAAGGGCTTTTTTTATTAAATTTGTAGTATGATAAAAATAGTTTCTTTTTTACCGGCAGCCACTAAGATGATTTACGATATGGGACTGGAAGAACACCTGCACGGTGTGACATTTGAATGCCCAAAAGAAGCCGCAGATCTACCTAAGGTGGTTCGTTGTGTGCTGGAAGGAAAGAACTATTCAAGTATAGAAATAGACCGGATATTCTCGGCCTCCAAAGCCCAGGGGAAAAGCCTCTATTGGGTAGATGAAGAACTGCTGGAAGAAATCAGTCCGGATGTGATCTTTACCCAGGACACCTGCGAGGTTTGTCTGATTGATACTGCCTGTACACTTTCTTCCATCCAGCATCTGAGCAAGCAACCTGAACTGATACAGTTGAGTCCAAATAACCTCGATGATGTTTTTAATTGTGCTGTTACTATTGCCAGAACTATTGGAAAAGAAGAAGTTGCTTTCCAATATCTTGCAGGGTTAAAATCGGTAATGAACGCTATCCTTGGCCAGTTGAGAGGGGCTGGAGCACCCTTAAAAAGAGTCATGTTGATGGAATGGATAGAACCCATTTACAATTGCGGACATTGGATTCCTTTTCAAATTGCAGCTGCCGGAGGTGTAGATATGTTGTCAAACCCTGCCGGTGATTCTGTCGTGAACAAATGGGAAAAGATCCAAAAGTATAATCCTGAGGTCTTGGTTATAGCACCTTGTGGATTTGATATCGGCAGGAGTGAAGAAGAAATGCATTTGCTTACTGCAAAGCCAGGATGGAATGAATTGGAGGCAGTTAAGAATGATGCTGTGTACCTCGCGGACTTCGACCTGTTTACCCAACCCAGTATTGGAACATTGGTTAAAGGCGTGGAGGTATTATCCTGTCTGTTCCACCCGGAAATCTTCCAGGCGGATGAGGCCCTGTCAAAATACTTTAAGAAGTTTCAGACAGAGCTGATTTTAAAATAAAGTTAGTCCAGCATTCCAACCAAACCATCCTCTAGTATTGTTGCTGATCTTTGTAGAATAATCTGGGGCCACCTGTTGTTTATAACCGCTGCCACTCGAGCCTGGTGGCGCGCTGGAGTTGTAAATGGAATAGACCGGACCTCCGAAAATGCTTACGTTCTTAAATAATTTAACCTGCAGATTAACCTGGTAACGCGTCAGTACATTGGAATAATCCCAGTTTCCCAGGTACAGGAACTGCGAACACATCTCCGTGGCTATGGAAAAACGCTTTCCCATCAGGAAGTCGTGTCCAAAACCAATTCCAAAAGCTTTTACCTTTGCCGTATCCGATAAATTCTGGCCCAGCATCAGGGTAGAATACAATTTATCATTACCCAGTTTGAGGCTGGCATTATACATTCCGGTTTCATTGGTGGATAAGCTGACCTTATGATAGCCGTTTTTTACAATGTTGATTAAACCGATACTGTAGCCATCAGATTGATCTGCAATGTTAAGCAAGCCTATTTGTACACCTTTTAGTCGTTTGGTATAATTGATCAGACCGGACAGCTGGACACCATTTACTTGTTGCGAAGTCAGGTTTAGTAGTCCTGCGGCCTGAAAGCCACTCATGTCTCCGTTCACCAGGTTCATAATTCCGGCCATCTGAAACCCAACAGCGTGTTTGCGAACGTGGTTGAATATCCCTGCAGCCTGGAGTGTCTTGCTGTTTCCGCTTACTTCGTTCATGATACCTGCCATTTGCAAGCCTTTACTGTCTCCAATTACAGTATTTAATATACCTGCAGCTTGTAAACCCTTGAAGCTGCCCCCAACTACATTGAACAGACCTGCCATTTGCAGGTATTGTGCATCTCCCTTGTTCATATTGAACAAACCGGCAGCTTCAAAACCGTTCAGGCCGGCCGTATATCCTCCAAACAAGTTTAAGGAGGCTTTATTTACAATCTGAGAGCTCATCATACCATGCGAGCTCAGACCTGGGGTAATGGAAACCTGGAAGGGACTATTGGCAATAAAATCCGGTATGTTCATACTCTGGATTCTTTGCCTGGATGAAACTAAAAACCGGCCTATGCCTATGCGTTCCACAAGGTTGTTATTTGGGCCGCCCTTTCTTCTTTTACCGGTAACCGGATCGGTATCATCAGCATATCCTTCTGGTTTTATGGTGATGTTGGAGAGAAAGACTAATGTGGTATCCCGGTAACTTTCTTTGCTGGCTGTTAAGATCACTTCATTGTAATCTCCACGGAAACGAAGCTTGAAATAACCGTCATTATCAGTAAGCGTAGATTGCAGCAGCCTTTTCTCATATACACTGGCCTGTTTTATTTTAAGTCCTGTTTTGGTATCTGTTACATAACCACTGATGAGGTAAAGCTTCTCAGCAGTAGTGATGTTGTCGGGTTCTATGGTGAGGTGCAGTGCAGCAGAACGGAGAATGATATACTGACCTTCTTCTCTATAATCTATTTTTCCATTAAACAGCTTGTCCAATACCTCTCTTACCGGAAGGTTTTGGACAGAAAGATTGACTAGACTATCGGTTTTGAACAGGGTTCCCTGGTAAGAAAAATAAAAGTTGGAAGAGGTACTGATCCGGTTTAAAATGGATCCTATACTTTCCCTTTCCACATGTATATTTACCCTTCTGGACAAATTTCCCCCAACTGCGGACTGTTGGGCCTGTACTTTACAGATGATCAGGGAGAGCATCAGGATTGCAGTTAATTTTCCTTTCATCATTAGCGGTTAGACAACAGGATCTTTCCCTGACTGCTTGTCGTTTTTAGATTTAAAGATTTGCAAATGATCCCTAAATTATAATCCAGTGAATTGTCCAGTTTTAATGTAGTACTGATCGTCAGTTGTTGAACTTTTGGGTCTTCAATGACTACATTGGATTGATAGGCATCGTTCAAAGTTGTCGCAACGGAAGAAAGCGGAGTATTTTGCAGGATAAACAGTCTGCTGCGATAATAATTGTATAGCTGATCGGTATTTTGCTGTTTGGTCAGGGCGCCGTTTTCTTCTGATATGCGTACTTTCTCTCCCGGATGTAATTCCACCTGCTTATTTTTATAACTGACCTTAACGATACCTGTTTCAACAATCACTTCGGTTTGTTTGCCCGAATGTTTTACATTAAATGAGGTGCCTACTACTTTTACAGACACTTTATTGGCCTCTATAATGAAAGGTTTTTTCTTGTTTGGGGTTACACTGAAAAATACATCACCTCGCTGCAAATGAATGCTGCGGTTTTCTTTAAAGTCGCTGGCAAAACTCAATACAGAGCGCTTATTCAACGTAAGTACGGAGCCATCTGGCAGAGTTTTAACCAAGACTTGCTGGCCTGCTTCTACACGTACATAGGATCCTTGGCCAAATAGGGTCCAGGCACCCCAGGCTCCGGCCGCCAGTAGAAAAACAGCCGCGATTTTCAGCCATCCATAAGTTTTCCTTTTTAAGGCCATCACCTTAACTTCTGGCTTTTCTGCATTTGTTTTCGCCTTAAATTTCAGCCAGGCTGTTTCTTCATCCACAGTGCTTGTCCGTTCCAGTTTTTTGCTGGTTTCCCAGATCCTGGAAAAATGCTCAAAATACGATTTGTTGGCCGGATCCTGATCTATCCACTGCTGCACCTCCGTATTTTCTGCGGCGCTGGTTTCGTTTAATAAAAACTTTACTAAAAGTTCGTCCATCCTGCTCATCCTAGTTCAAAAAATCTTTATAAAATATGATCCCTATTAAAATAAGGGCTAAAAAGTCTACTAATTTCAACCTTAATATCCTTAAGGCTTTGCCCATTTGGTTTTCTATTGTTTTGATAGACAGACCAAGCTGTTCTGCAATTTCTCTGTATTTAAGTTCTTCAAAACGACTCATTTGGAAAATGGTCCGGCATTGTTCGGGCAAGTCTTTCAGTGCTTCCTGAAGCTTCCATTCCAGCTCATTCAATTCTGCCTTATGTGAGGCAGGTTCGCTATAGTTCAGGCTGAAAGCTGCATGTTCCTGGTAACGGGCCTTGACCTTCTCGTGCTTTAGGTAGTTCAAAGTATCGTTATGTACGCATTTATATAAATAAGCTTTTACAGAAAGGTCAATATTTAATAATTCACGCTTTTCCCAAAACCTCATAAACATGTTCTGTACAATTTCTTCTGCCATTTCATCGTCTCTGATCATCGTGTTGACATAGACGTGCAGGGCTTTGTAATGGTCTTTGAATAACTTTTCAAAGGCCTGATCATTATACAGATTAGGGGCAGGCCGGCTGGTGCTTTTGGTTAATTCCACTGTTCTATTTGTTGTTCAAAGATATCAGAATTTCGGTGCTGCAGCAATTGTACTGATTGTCTTTGAACTTGTTTTATATATTAATCCTTTGTAAAATTTCATTTCCATTACTGTTTTGGATGGGTATCAGGTCTATGTAACGAATCATGGGAAACCAGCGATAGTGCTCATCCATACTTACAAAAACCCTTTTTAGCAAATAATCTTGTCCCTCATCCCTGATATAGATTCTGTATTGATGATCGGTTACTGATTTTTTTAAATACAGGGGCAATTGTTTATAGGCAATCAGGCGAATTTCATATTCGTCATTTCCAATGGGTTTGGTCAACAATCCATATGCATACTTTCTTTCTACGGGACTCAGTTCCCTTCTTTTACCGGCGTCAGAATACCTGGTTAGACTGCTCTTTACCGGTTCCTTACTGCAGAGGGTACCATCTGCATTGTAATTCAACTCGTAAATAATCGTACAAACATCGCTTTCTGGATTAGATCTGCGTAGTTCCTTTGGATAGGCTTGTTCAAGCATGGAAGTGCACATCAGGAGCGTCAGACCTACAATCTTGATGATCTCCTCCCATACATTTCTTTGTTTTAAGGTCTGTTTTTTTCTATAGAGCTTGTCTCTGTTTGTTGTACAGAACAAGATGAATTTCATCAGCAGGTAGCCTATGCGTACTGATGTAAATCTAATGACTTTCTTCTCTTTTTTTTCTGTTCTTGATAACATAAGATCTCTAGGTTTAATTGGAAAAGCCGGACCTGCGATTAGAATAAGACCTGTACTCCGGCGATGTACCCGAGGTATAACCCGGTAAACCGGTTGCTGCTGCTGTCCCATCTTCTCATGTAGCTGTGAACCATATCTCTTCCTTCTTCACTATCCGCATTGATCAGGTTCAGTGAAGGGCCACCAAATAGCTCTATACGGGAACTGACTCTCCAGGCTGGAAGTACTCTGATGGAGGATTTAAAAGTTCCCTCACTTTTAAAGCGTGTTAAACCTGTTGAGGCCAGTTCCAAATTGAGTCGAAAAGTATTATAATGTAACAGATGCGCCCCTAAGCCGGCCTCAAAGGCATAAACTTCCTTGTCATTTTTGACATTATAACCTATGCCCAATATGCCATAAAGAAATTTTCCGCCCGAACGGAAGGAGAGGAGCAAGGTTTGGTTGTCGTCTATGCTGGCACTGATGCTTTTTTCGCCGTTTTTAATCAGGTTTAAAAAGCCAATTGGATAGTCTGAGCTGTCGGCCACATTTATAAAGGCAGATATCTGGGCACCTTTAACTTTTTTGGCTATGTTCATAAATCCGGAGATTTGGGTAGAGGCATTGCCGGCTTTGTTCATGAAACCAGCCAGCTGCAAGCCCTCCATGTTTTTAGATAAATTTGCAAAGCCTGCTATTTGTGCGCCTTTCATATCACCAGATATATTTGTAAAGCCAGCTACAGCGACACCCCGTCCTGAACCATACGTATTCAGGAAGCCGGATACTGTTGTGCCTTCTGCCCGGTTACGTACGTGGTTGGAGAATCCTGCAACCAGTATGCCTTTGGAGTGGTCACGGACTATATTACTTATGCCGGCAACGGCAACGCCTTCTTCTGCTGCGGACAGCCCGGTAATCAGGTTCAGGGAAAGGTTATTGGTGTCTAGTCCGGCCTTGCTGCCGTTACTGCTCACCGGATAGACCAGCCCGATATGTACCTTGGTGCGTTTTCTGTCTTGTGCTTGTAGTGAAAATACAGTTAATGAAATTATAATGCCGCTTGCTATGGTTTTGAAACTAAAGGATAGGGGTTGTTTGTTGTAAAGTAAAGATTTCATTTGTTTTATTTTTGAAGTGTGACAACAAACTCAGGTTTTACCCCTACGTGGTGGTGCCTTTAATTTGAAGAATGAAAATTGCAGATATCGACCTCTTAATGTTTTCGCAGGAAGGTTTGTTTCAAACTTCTGTTTCAAACTAAAATTTAAGACACAAAAACTGTATTTTTGAGCCGGATTCAACATAAATGCATGGCAGATTTCAGGTTAGAGGTTTTTTATACAGTAGCGAAACGATTGAGCTTTACCAAAGCTGCTGCCGCGTTATTCATTACCCAGCCTGCTGTAACTAAACATATCCATGAGCTGGAACAGCAATACCAGAATAAGCTGTTTGAAAGAAAAGGCAATAACATACAACTTACGGCCGCAGGCCAATTGCTATTGGAACATGCCGAAACTCTGTTTGCCATTTACAGGACTATTGACTTTGAGATGAACGCACTGGTGCATAAAAAGGAGGGTAGTTTGCACTTGGGCGCCAGCACAACTATCGCACAATATGTGATTGCACCTATGTTGGCCAAATTCAGAAAGAAATTCAATGATATTCAGCTTAAGCTGATCAGCGGTAATACGGAGCAAATTGAAAAATACCTGCTGGAGAAAGATATTGAACTTGGGATTGTAGAAGGAAAATCAAAGAATCAGGAAATCCAGTATACAGAGTTTATTAAAGATGAAATTGTGCTGGTATGTGGTAAAGATCATCCCTTAGCGAAGCAAGGAGAATTGGAAGCTGCACAGTTACAGCAATATGCCTTCGTTCTCCGGGAGCAGGGTTCTGGAACACTTGAAGTTATAGATCATGCGTTGAGAACGTTAGGTATTAAACTTGCCGATCTCCCTGTTGAGATGGAACTGGGCGGTACAGAAAGCATTAAGTCTTATTTGGTTCATTCTGGTGCATTGGCTTTTCTCTCGATACATTCTGTTTTGAAAGAACTGCAGACGGGTGTGTTGCGAGTTGTAGAAGTAAAGGATCTCAGTATAGAGAGAAATTTTTACTTTGTTCATCTTAAAGGAAAAGCAGATGGTTTAGCTGAAGTTTTTATGCGCTACTCCAAACAGCTCCATAACTTTTAGTTATGGCTGATCAGTTATAGGAATATGCTTTCGATGCTTTGCGAGGGTAATTTTGCTTCATCAAAAACAACAAAATGAAGCTTACACATCACCCATCGTTCCCAAAATTTCTATATTTCGGCTTTGCCGTTGTCTGTTTACTTCCATGGATGACTCCGCCGCTGGCCTTATTGCTTGGGATTTTCTTTGCGCAGGTAGTGGATCATCCCTTACCAACTTTTAACCAGAAAGCTACTCAGCTTTTGCTAAAGATCTCTGTAGTGGGATTAGGCTTTGGTATGAATGTATATACCGCTATGAAAGTGGGTATGGAAGGTTTTCTTTTTACCATTGTTTCCATAGCGAGTATTTTGGGACTTGGCTATTTGCTCATGAAGCTCTTAAAAATAAATCCTAAAACTTCTTTTCTCATCTCTGCTGGTACGGCTATCTGTGGTGGAAGTGCTATTGCTGCACTTTCTCCGGTGATGAAAGCTAATGAGAAGCAGATTTCTGTTGCTTTGGGAACAGTTTTCATACTGAATTCTGTGGCGCTGTTTGTTTTTCCTGTAATTGGCCATATTTTTCACCTTTCCCAGACTCAATTCGGAATGTGGTGCGCTATTGCGATACATGATACCAGCTCTGTAGTAGGGGCGGCAAGTAAATATGGAAATGAAGCCCTTCAAATTGCAACTACCGTTAAGCTGGCCAGGGCGCTCTGGATCATTCCGGTAGCATTAGGCACAGCAATGCTTTTTAAAACAGCGAAAGCTAAGATTCAAATCCCTTATTTTATAGGTTTATTTGTGTTGGCCATGCTGGCCAATACTTATTTTACACAGCTGGATCCCTGGACTCCTTATTTGCTGATGGCCTCTAAAGCGGGCCTGACGTTAACACTTTTCTTCATTGGCAGTGGATTGTCTTTTGCTGTGATCAGGTCTGTTGGTTTCAGGCCTTTGCTGCAGGGCATTTCGTTATGGCTATTTATTTCCCTGGCTGCATTAGGTGCTATTCTAATTATATAAAAATACCACAACAGGATGTAAGTACGGGCAGTTTTGGGTTGGTATCTTTGTGGTATAAAATTTAAAATCATGTCTGAGCACGCATCTATACAAACTTTATCACTTCCTGTACTGGGTATGACCTGTGCAGGATGTGCCGTTAGCGTACAGTCTATTATTGCGGCATTGCCTGGTGTCACTGGTGCAGAAGTTAATTATGCTACCCAGCAGGTTAAAGTAAATTATCATCCGCAGGAAACCGAACCTGAAGCCTTTAAAACCGCCGTGCAGTCTGTAGGCTATGATCTTATCCTGGATGTGGAGGGTGCAAAGGAGAAACAGGAAGCCCTGCAATCTGAAAACTATAGCGCGTTAAAGAAACGTACAATTGCAGCGGCTGTACTGGCCTTGCCTGTAGTCATTATTGGCATGTTTCTGATGGATATGCCCTATGCTAATTATATTATGCTGGTCCTGTCGACACCTGTTCTTTTTGTGTTTGGCAAAAACTTCTTTGTCAATGCCTGGAAGCAAGCAAAACATGGAATGGCCAATATGGATACTCTGGTGGCTTTAAGTACAGGAATAGCCTGGTTGTTCAGTGTCTTCAATACTTTTTACCCTGAATTCTGGCATTCGAGGGGATTGCACCCGCATGTTTATTTTGAGGCTGCCGCCGTGGTAATCGTCTTTATCATGCTGGGCAAATTGTTAGAGGAAAATGCCAAATCTAATACTTCAACTGCGATTAAGAAACTGATTGGTTTACAGCCTAAAACAGTTCATTTGATTACGGAATCAGGTGAGCAGGAAGTACCCGTCGCTCAGGTTCGTCAAGAGGACAAACTTCGGGTGCGGCCAGGTGAAAAAATCCCGGTGGATGGTCTGTTGTATGAGGGCAGCTCCTATGTAGACGAGAGTATGATTACTGGAGAGCCTGTTGCAGTACTGAAAGAAGCAGGCGCAAGCGTTTTTGCCGGAACAATTAATCAGAAAGGTAGTTTTCTTTTTCAGGCAGAAAAGGTAGGCGAGGAAACCATGTTGGCGCAAATCATTAAACTGGTACAGGATGCTCAAGGCTCCAAAGCCCCGGTACAAAAACTGGTTGATCGTATTGCGGGCATATTCGTTCCTGTGGTCATCTTCATTGCAATTCTTACCCTTGGTGCCTGGATGATCTTTGGTGGCGCTACTGGTTTTACCCATGGTTTAATGGCTATGGTTACTGTCCTGGTCATCGCTTGTCCTTGTGCGCTTGGTCTTGCTACTCCAACGGCCATTATGGTAGGGATTGGTAAGGGTGCTGAAAATGGTATTTTAATTAAAGATGCAGAAGCCTTGGAATCTGCTTATAAAGTAAATGCTGTGCTTCTGGATAAAACAGGCACCATTACAGAGGGGAAACCTCAGGTTACGGGAATGGCCTGGTCATCTGATGCATTGGGTAAGCAGGCAGAGCTGGAAAAGATCTTTCTGGCTTTAGAAAAGCAGTCTGAACATCCTTTAGCTGAAGCGGTTGTGCGATATCTGGATAAGGAGGTTCAGGGTAGCCTGGACTTAACCGGCTTTGAAAGCTTAACAGGAAAGGGGGTGCAAGCTCTATTTGGAGGACAACCTTATTTTGCAGGAAGTCATCGTCTTTTATCTGAATTTAAACTTGAAGTTCCTTTTGATTTGGCGCAGAAAATCAAAGAATTAGGTGATAGTCCTCAAACGATTATATACTTTGGCGGAGCAGGTAAGGTTTATGCAACTATTTCTATTGCAGACCAGATAAAGGCAGGCTCAGCTGCAGCGGTAAAGACGTTACAGGAACAGGGGATTACCGTTTATATGCTTACCGGAGACAATGAACAGACGGCATCTGCTGTTGCCGCGCAGGCAGGTATTTCTCACTATAAGGCTGAAGTATTGCCTTCGGAAAAAGCGGCCTTTGTAAAACAATTGCAGAAAGAAGGTAAAGTAGTGGCCATGGTGGGAGACGGTATCAACGATAGCCAGGCGCTTGCCCAGGCAGATGTTTCTATTGCTATGGGAAAAGGTTCTGATATTGCCATCGATGTGGCCAAGATGACATTGATTTCCTCAGACTTACAGCAGATACCTAAAGCATTACGTTTGTCAAAACAAACGGTTAAAACCATAAGGCAGAATTTATTCTGGGCCTTTATTTACAATGTGATTGGTATCCCGCTGGCTGCTGGTGTATTGTTCCCTGTGAATGGCTTTTTACTGAATCCCATGATTGCCGGTGCTGCTATGGCGCTCAGCTCTGTGTCTGTGGTGAGTAATAGTATCCGCTTAAAACTAGCAAAATTGAATTAATCATTAACTTTATAAAAACATGGAAACATTAAAATTCAAAACCAATATAAAATGTGGTGGTTGTATAGCAACTGTAACCCCTTTTTTAAATGACCTCGAGACTGTCCGATCCTGGAAAGTAGATGTAGATAATGCAGATAAAGTATTAACTGTTGAAGGAAGTGCAAGTGCTCCTGAAGTAATTGATGTGTTGAACAAGGCAGGTTACAAAGCAGAAAAGATTTAAATATGTTGTTACACGTTAAAAATATGGTTTGTGACCGCTGTATACTGATTGTTCGACAACAGCTGGAGAACTTAAATTTTAAGGTAAAGGACATTAGTTTGGGTAAGGTAGATATTGAACCGGAACCCATGGAAGAGCAGGTGCAAAATATTGCATCTGCTTTGCAGGTTCTGGGCTTTGAATTGATCGACAAACAAAAGGACCAGCTTGTAGAGCAAATTAAAACTAAGGTCATCGAACTGGTGCATTATTCTGATCTGAATGCCATTCATCAAAGCCTGATGACTCTGATCGCGGAGCAACTCCACAAGGAGTATACTTATCTGAGCCGCTTGTTTTCTGATGCGGAGGGGATTACGATAGAAAAATATATTATCCAGCAGAAAATTGAAAAAGTGAAAGAACTGATTCAGTATGGAGAACTGAATTTGAACGAAATTGCCTTTAAAATGGGCTATAGCAGTAGTGCCCATTTATCTACGCAATTTAAATCGGTAACAGGACAGTCGCCAAGCCAGTATAAAGCGGCGGCCGGTCAGCAAAGGAAGGCTTTGGATCAGGTTAAATAAACCGGTCGTGATATGCCTTTTCCAGTGTTTCCCGGTGCATGGGGTGGGCCAGACTGATGAGTGCTTTTGCTCTTTGTTTCAGACTAAGGCCAAAGAGATTCACTTTCCCGTATTCTGTAACCACCCAGTTTACGTGGCCTCTTGTGGTCACTACACCTGCGCCTTCTTTCAAAAAGGGAACTATTCTGGAAATGCCCTTGGAAGTAACTGAGGGAAGGGCTATAATGGGTTTTCCACCTTGTGAAAGGGAAGCACCATGAATAAAGTCCATTTGCCCGCCTATACCCGAATACTGGTATGTGCCCATAGAATCTGCACATACCTGACCGGTAAGGTCTAGCTCTATGGCAGAATTGATAGCTGTAACTTTCGGGTTTTGACGGATAATACTCGTATCGTTGGCATAAGAGATGTCCATTACACGAATGCTGGGGTTGTCATTTACAAAGTCATACAGTTTTCTGGTGCCTATCATGAATCCGGTAATGGATTTACCCCTGTTGATCTTTTTAAGACTGTTGTTAATTACACCACTCTGGATAAGGGGAATGACACCGTCGGACAACATTTCTGTATGAATGCCCAGGTTTTTATGTCCGCTCAGATTCTTTAGTACCTGGTCTGGAATGCCTCCTATGCCCAGTTGCAGGGTTGCGCCATCTTCTACCAGGGAAGCAATATGGTGTCCGATGGTGACCATGGCTTCTGTGGTTTTTGCTGAATAATCAACTTCAGGAAGTGCGGATTCATGCCAGACCAAGGTGTTGATTTTATTGATGTGTATAAAGCCGTCGCCATGGGTACGTGGCATATTGGGATTTACCTGTGCGATAACGTGTCTGGCGGTATCTACTGCCGCACGAGCAATATCTACAGAAGTCCCCAGCGAGCAGTATCCATGTACATCAGGTGGTGAAACTTGAACCATAGCGACATCAATGGGTAAAAAACCTTCTTTAAAGAGTTTGGGGATCTGGCTTAGAAAAACGGGTACATAATCTCCGTAGGAACTATTTACGATGGCACGTGTATTTGCTGATACAAAAAGGGAATTAAAGAAGAAGCTTTCTTTATAGGCAGGATGATTAAAATCTGCTTCTCCCAAGGTGGTGATACTGACAAGTTCTACCTTTTTTAGCTCCAGATGTCTTTGCTGGAGGGCTTTGACCAGATGTACAGGGGTGGCTGCGCTGCCATGAATAAATACCCGGTTGCCGGATTGTATCACTCTAACAGCTTCCTCTGCGGTGGTATATGTTGTGTTGTTCATGATTATTGTTCTTAGCTAAAGATGGGGAAAATTACTTTATTATGCCATGATGAAAGTCATTCTCAAGGTATGACTCTTGTCATTAGTCAGAAGTTTTCTTTGTTTTTTATAAAAACGGATAGTTCTTAACTTGCTTTCTTTTTAACAAGATATTGGATCTTTTTCCTCATTTCGATAAATAAGTTTTAATTTTAATCGTTACTCTGATTAAACAATTCTGATGCACAATGAATGATCTAGCGGATATCCATAAGAATTTTGATGAGGAAGGCGTTTTAAAAGCACTTAATGACAGCAGGACCGAGCTGGAGTTTGCGGTGAATGCGGCTGAGCTGGCTACATGGGATCTCAATACAAAAACCTATAAATTTAGCGGTAATCAAAGGCTGAGGGAATGGTTTGGACTTGGTGGAAATGGAGAGGATATTGATCTGACGGAAGCCATTAGTGTGATTGCGGCAAAAGATAGGCAAAAGGTGAGTGATGCTATCCAAAATGCGCTGCACTTTTCATCAGGAGGTCTTTATAATATATCTTATACAATTGTTAATCCATTATCGGGTAAAGAACGAATCGTGCTGGCCAAAGGAAAAGCACTTTTTGACGAGGACAATCGTCCTACCCGGTTTAACGGGATCTTGCAAGACATAACTGAGGAAACCAAAGCCCGTTCTTTACTGGAAGATGCTGAAGAAAGGGCGAGGCTTGCAGCAGATGCAGTGAAGTTAGGTACCTTTGATATGAACTTATCTACCAGTAAGATGTCTACTTCAGATCGTTTCAATACCATTTTTGGATTTGAGGCCACGGCGAGCAGGGCACAATTTGCTGCTGTCATCCATCCTGATGACAAAGCCATCAGAATTGACGCACATAGAAGAGCTGTTGAAACCGGACAGCTTTTTTATGAAGTGAGGATAATCTGGCCGGATCAATCTGTTCGCTGGATAAGAGTGGAAGGTAAAATTTATTATGATGGGGATGGGAAGGCAGTAAGAAATATTGGCACTGTACTGGATGTCACCGATAAAAAAAATACAGAAAAAGAACTGCTATCCATCAACAAGCGGCTTCAGGCAGCTTTGGAAGAACAGAAAAATCTTCAACGGCAGAAAGATGATTTTTTAGCGATTGCAAGTCATGAACTGAAAACTCCTGTGACGAGTTTAAAGGCCTATACTCAGGTTATGCAAAAGATTTTGTTGCAAAAAGGGGATGTGAAGGAGGCTGAGATGATGCTGAAAATGGATGCTCAATTGAAGCGTTTAACTAATCTTATTGGTGATTTATTGGATGTAACGAAGATGAATTCCGGCCGGCTTGAATTTAACTCTTCAGATTTTGACTTCAATGCGATGCTGAGGTTTGTGATTGAAGAATTACAGCGTACAACGGATAAGCATACCATCAGGGAGCATTTTAAAGAGGTAGGCATCATTACCGGTGATGAGGAGCGGATTGGTCAGGTGGTAACCAATTTGATTTCTAATGCCATTAAATATTCTCCAGCTAAAGGTGTGATCAATGTGTCCAGCGAAATCAAAGGCGATGAGATTGTGGTATGTGTGGAAGATAAGGGTATTGGTATTCCTGAAGATAAACTGGAGAAGGTATTTGAGCAGTTTTATAGGGTGACAGGTCATTTGAAGCATACTTTTCCTGGTTTAGGTCTTGGTCTTTTTATTTCTGCTGAAATTATTAAAAGAGAAGGCGGTAAACTGTGGGTAAATAGCGCAGAGGGAAAAGGATCTACTTTTTGTTTTTCGCTTCCGTTGAAGAAGCCAAATCAGATTTAATTTGCTAATTTTATGAAATAAACTCCTTTCTATGCCGAAACTTAAAGCTGTATTGTTCGATCTTGACGGTACACTGATTGATTCAGAATATTTTCATTTCGAGTGCTGGAATGAAATCCTCAAAACATTTTCTTACGAGATGACCTATGCAGACTGGTTAAAAGGTTATGCTGGTTTTCCGCTTCCTGTAAACAGCAAAAATATTAAAGAACGCTACCAGCTTGATGTTCCCTTGCCAGAGTTAATGGCCTGGAGAGAACGAATGAGTATGACCGGATTGGAGACCAAGACGATCAATTTAATGCCTTATGCAACGGAGACCCTAACGTTTTTCAAAGAAGAAGGATTAAAATTGGGTTTGGTTACAGCCAGTCCGCAATTTGAGGTGGACCTGATCTTTAAGAGAAACAACCTGGCCGATTTTTTTGATGTGATGGTGACCAGATCGGATGTGGTCAATTCCAAACCTGATCCGGAGGGTTATAATTTATGTGTGTCTAAGCTTGGAGTTGAAAAGGAAGAGTGTATTGCTTTTGAGGATACGATAAATGGTTTACGGGCAGCTAAGGCTGCTGGCTTGATTTGTTATGCTATTCAGCAGGATAAAACACAACATGAGAAGCTTTCTGTTGCAGATTCAATATTCCTGGATTTAGAAGAGGGGCGCAAAAAGGCGCGTCTGTCTTTAATGCTATAAATTTAAGGGATTAAAAAAAAATGCTGACAATTTGATTTGAATGTTGTTATAAGTTCATGAAATCGTTTGATGCAATTGTAATTGGTGCTGGACAGGCCGGTGTACCATTAGCCAAAAAGCTGGCCGCTGCAGGCTGGAAAACGGTTCTTGTCGAAAAAAGGTGGATCGGCGGAACCTGTATTAATGATGGGTGTACACCCACAAAGACAATGGTCGCCTCTGCAAGGATGGCCTATCTGGCTGGAAAAAGTAAAGATCTTGGTGTTGATATTCCTGCCTATAGACTCAACTTCAAGGCGGTCATGCAACGGAAAAATCATTTGGTCTCGCTGTTCAGGGAGGGGGCTGTTCGTGGTATAGAAAAGACTCCAAATTTAAGTGTCGTGTATGGCGAGGCTAAGTTTATAACTGATCACCAGATACAGGTAATGAAGGAAGACAGGGCTGAACTTTTTGAAGCTGAACATATTTTTATCAATACGGGTGCCTTGCCATTTATTCCGAAAATTGATGGGCTTTCTGAAATTAAATTTCTTACTTCTACTTCCATCATGGAACTGGAGGAAGTTCCATCTCATTTGCTGATCGTGGGTGGGGGTTATATAGGAATGGAGTTTGGACAGATGTTTAAACGATTTGGTGCTGAAGTCACCCTGCTGGAACAGGGTGACCGTTTGCTGCCACATGAAGATGAAGATGTTTGCAGGGAGATGAGTGCTGTTTTTCAGGAGGAGGGAATAAAGGTGCTGCTACAGACCAAAGCTGTTAAGTTTGAAAATTATGGAGATGCCAGAATCCGGGTGAGTACTTTGACAAATGGAGAGGAGGTAAACCATTTGTGCAGCCATGTGTTAATGGCTTCGGGCAGAGATCCGCAAACAAGGATGCTTGGATTGGAAAATACGGATATTATTTGTGATGACCGGGGTTACATTAAAGTTAATGATCATTTAGAAACCGGTGTGAAAGGTGTTTATGCACTTGGTGATGTGAAGGGCGGCCCTGCATTTACACATATCGCCTATAATGATCATCTGGTGTTGATTGATCATTTGCTGCACGGAGAGAAAAAAGGGATTAAGGGACGGTTATTGCCTTATTGTATGTTCACAGATCCTCAGTTGGGAAGGGTAGGCATCAATGAGTTGCAGGCTAAAGAACTTGGGCTGGATATTATAGTGGCTAAAATTCCAATGAAAAATGTGGCGAGGGCATTGGAAAATGGAGAAACCAGGGGTTTTATGAAAGCCATTGCAGATAAAAAAACAAAATTGCTGCTTGGCGCAGCAGTAATTGGTGAACAGGGTGGCGAAATAATGTCTATCTTACAGATGGCTATGGTGGGGAAGATTACCTATGACCAAATCAGGAAAATGATCTTTGCTCATCCTTTATATGCAGAATCTTTGAATAACCTTTTTATGTCACTAGATGATTAAAGTTGAAAACCTGAGTAAGAAATTTGATGGTAAATTTGCTGTCGAACGGATCAATTTTGAAGTTGCGGAGGGAGAGACACTGGTCCTTTTGGGCACCAGTGGATGTGGTAAAACAACCACTTTGCGCATGATCAACCGGCTGATTGAACCTGATTCCGGTGAAGTTTATATTGACGGGAAAAATGTAGCTGGGCAGCAGCCGGAGCTAATGCGAAGGCATATGGGGTATGTGCTGCAAAATCATGGGTTGTTTCCTCATTACACAGTTTTAGAAAACATGTCTGTTGTGCCTAAATTGTTGAATTGGGACAAGGAAAAGATCAGAAGCAGGAGTATGGAATTGCTGGATAAATTGAAGCTGGACCGTACATTGGGGAAGCAATACCCTTCAGCTTTAAGTGGTGGACAGCAGCAGCGGGTAGGACTTGCAAGAGCGCTCATGGCAGATCCCCCAATTTTACTTATGGATGAACCATTCGGTGCTTTGGACAATATTACCCGGGCAGATATACGCAGGGAATTTACCGAACTCGATGAGCTGGTTAAAAAAACGATCATCCTGGTTACACATGATATACAGGAAGCATTTGAAATGGGAAACAAAATTTGTTTGATGGACAAAGGTCAGGTTATGCAATATGGTACACCAGAAGAACTGCTGTTTAAACCCCAAAGCTCATTTGTAGCGTCTTTTTTAAGGGAGCATAAATTACTTCTCGAACTGAAGTTTCTAAAAATGGGTAAACATACTGCCTGGGATTTGCTGGGACAGCTTGAGCGTGGTAAATTAAGGGAAATATTATTGACTTCGGGGGAATAAGGTGATGGAAGAATCTCAGAGTTTAGGGCAGTTTATGGTGCAGCAGTCTGGTAAGCTGATGAGCCAGACCCTAACGCATATCAGTTTGACCTTACTGTCTATGATGTTTGCTATCACAATAGCTGTGCCTTTGGGTATTTGGATTGCCAGGAAAAGAAGGTTTTCCGTGCCTGTACTTGGATTTGCAGGAATTCTTCAGACCATTCCAAGTATTGCTTTATTGGGAATTATGATCCCTTTTTTAGGAATTGGTCCGAAACCGGCTATTCTCGCCCTGTTTTTATATGCACTGCTGCCTGTGATTAGAAATACTTATACTGGAATTACAGGTGTGGATCCAGTTGTAATAGATGCAGCTAAAGGGATGGGGATGAGCAATTGGCAGATTTTAATTAAAGTTGAATTGCCGTTGGCTTTTCCGGTACTGATGGCGGGCATAAGGACGGCTACGGTAATCAATGTAGGCGTGGCTACTTTAGCGGCTTACATTGCTGCGGGTGGGCTGGGTGAGTTTATTTTTGGAGGGATTGCATTGAACAATTCAAATATGATCCTGGCCGGTGCTGTTCCGGCAGCTTTACTTGCCGTTGTATTGGATTTTTTGTTGTCGCGTGTACAGCGGCTGAGTTTAAGGCGTGTGCGAATAGCTTATCTTCTACTGCCTTTTATGTTTGTTCTATTTTGCTCTTTTTACTTTTTGCCAACTAAGATAGGCGGAAGGATGCTTGCAGGTTTTACCCCTGAATTTATGGGTCGGCAGGATGGGTATCTAGGTTTGAAAGAGGTGTATAAATTGAAAATGGAAACTGTAGTCATCAGTGATGCAGTGAAATATAAGGCTGCTTATGAAGGAAAGCTGGATGTAATTGATGGTTATAGTACTGATGGGAGGCTAAAGGCATTTGATCTGATTACCCTTGAAGATGATCAACATATTTTTCCTCCTTATTATGCTGCACCGGTTGTAAGACAGGATGTTTTAAAGAAGCATCCTGTGCTCGAAATCGTTTTAAATAAGCTCTCCGGGTTACTGGATGATGAAGAGATGACCAGACTGAATTACAATGTCGATAAATTGAAACAGAGCCCGGAGAAAGTTGCTGCTGATTTTCTGTCTGCACATCATTTGCTGCAGCCCGCTTTACCGGGGGGAGAGGGGCTGATCAGAATCGGATCAAAAGTATTTGGCGAACAGTATATTCTGGCCCAAATATATAAATTGCTGATCAGGGGTTATTCTCATCTGGATGTGGAAACTAAAACAGGGCTGGGAGGAACTCAAATTTGTTTTGATGCCCTTAAAAACAATCAGATAGATCTTTATCCCGAATATACAGGAACCGGGTTGCTGGTGATCTTACATCCTTCATTATCTGTGCTTAACGGAATTCCTAAAGATAAAGATGCAGTGTTTAGTTATGTAAAAAAGGAGTTCAGCCGTCAATTTAATCTCACTTGGTTAAAACCTATTGGCTTTAATAATAGTTATGCTTTAATGATGAGACGGAAACAGGCAGCGGATTTAAATATTAAAAGCATTACAGATTTGGTCCATTATATAAAAGAGAACTAATATGTCATTTTTGAAACAGTATCTGGCCGTAAGGGCCATGACCACCAGTATCTGTTCCGATCTTGAAAAAGAAGATTATGTGGTACAGCCGATTGTCGATGTAAGCCCACCTAAATGGCATCTTGGGCATACAACCTGGTTTTTTGAAACCTTTATCCTCGGGCCTTTTTTTACAGGTTATCAGGAGTATAATCCAGAGTTTAATTATGTATTTAACAGTTATTATGAGACAATTGGAGCCAGGGTGATCAGGACGGACCGAGGAAATTTAAGCCGCCCCACAGTAGATGAGGTGTACAGATACCGTGCATATGTGGATGAGGCCATGTCGCATTTTCTTTCCCGTGAACCGGAAGAAGCTCATTTAAAAGAGTTGATTCTACTGGGGTTAAATCACGAGCAGCAACATCAGGAACTGCTTTGGTATGATATCAAATATATTTTAGGGCATAATCCTTTATTTCCTCCTTATAGAAGAGAGAATATTGAACATGGGTTTTCAGCTGCAGGAGGGAAAGCGATAGATGTGGACGAAGGTGTTTATGAGATTGGTTATAAAGGCAGTGATTTTTGTTTTGATAATGAACTGAATGCCCATAAAGTCTATATTCAGCCTGTTTCTTTGTCTGCTGAACTGGTGACAAATGCGGAATATGAGGAATTTGTAGATCAGGGTGGGTACAGGGATTTTAATTTCTGGCATGCAGAAGGCTGGGACTGGGTTCGGGATAACCATATATCTGCACCTTTATACTGGCATCTGATAGATGGAGCGTGGTATCGCTATGGTTTATCGGGCTTGGATCGTTTAAAACCAGAGGAGCCTGTATGCCATGTGAGCTTTTATGAGGCAGCGGCCTTTGCCCAGTGGAAAGGGATGAGACTGCCGACAGAATTTGAGTGGGAAGTGGCCGCAGATCAATTAAAATGGGGCCAACTTTGGGAATGGACCGAAAGCGCCTATTTGCCTTATCCAGGTTTTTCCAAAGCTCCCGGAGCTATAGGCGAATATAATGGAAAGTTTATGGTGAACCAGAAGGTGCTCAGGGGTGCTTCGGTGGCAACATCAGCATCGCACAGCCGTAAAACCTATCGTAATTTTTTTCATCCCCATCTGCGCTGGATGTTCAGTGGTATCAGGCTCGTAAAGTAATCCCTATGAAGCAATTTTTAAAAGATGTACTCCATGATCTTGGAGAAACGCCCAAACGATTAAATTCTAAATATTTCTACGATCATACCGGGGATGGGATTTTTCAGCAAATTATGAATTGCGAGGAATACTATCCAACAAATTGTGAATTGGAGATTTTTCAGCATAAGACAGCAGAGTTGGCTAAGGTACTCAAAAACGGATTTGATACTTTTGATCTGATTGAAATGGGCGCAGGAGACGCAACTAAATCCAGTTATTTATTAATGGAGATGCTTAGACAAAATTTTGATTTTACCTATATGCCTATTGACATCTCCGCAGATATGATAGGGCATTTGGAAAAGAAATTACCTAAGGAAATAGATGGATTAAAAGTGAAGGGTTTGAATGGCGAATATTTTGATATGCTTACCCATGCCAGAAAGATTTCACCTAAAAGGAAGGTCATTCTTTTCCTGGGTGGTACCATCGGGAATTTTGAAACCGATGCCGCTCTTGAGTTTTGCAGGGAACTGAGGTCTTATTTACAAAAAGGTGATGTGTTAATGATAGGTTTTGATTTGAAAAAACATCCGGATGTGATCAGAAAGGCGTACAATGATGCTCAGGGCTTAACGAAAGCCTTTAATCTGAATTTATTGAGCAGGATCAACCGGGAATTGGGTGGCAATTTTGTATTGGAACAATTTGATCATTATCCTTCTTATGATCCTGCAACGGGAGCCTGCAGGAGTTATCTGATTAGCCTTACTGAACAGGAAGTCTGTATTGAGGGGAGGGTATTTACTTTTAAAAAGGATGAGTATATTTCTATGGAGATTTCTCAGAAATATAGCGTTGAGGAAACCGAATTAATGGCTTTTAAATCTGGCTTTAAACCTGTCAATCATTTTTTTGATTCCAGGCATTGGTTTCTTGATACGGTATGGCAGTGCGAGTAATGACCGTTTAATTAATGCCCCGATTTGGGTAAAAATGGGATTTTTTTTCTCTGTGCGATCAGGTAGATACGAGGACAGGGGATTAAATATACTTAAGTTTTGATTGGCTTGGAATTTGAAAAGCTTATTGCAACACTTAATAATAATTGAACCTAAAAATGCATCCTGCTGCAGACTCATTTCATATTGCCAAAATGTTTGAGGACATAGATGATTATGCCATCATTTTTTTGGATAGAGAAGGAAATATTGACAGCTGGAATGCGGGTGCGGAAAAAATCAAAGGCTATACTTCAAATGAAGTTTTAGGTAAGAATTTCCGGATTTTTTACACCCAGGAAGATATCATTAATCAGAAGCCTGAGAAGATGATCAGCGAAGCCATAAGAAATGGTAAATCCTTAGACGAGGGATGGAGGGTTTGTAAAAATGGTCTTCGGTTTTGGGGGAGTATTCGCATTACTGCACTTTACGATGACCATGGGGAATTGATTGGTTTTTCTAAAATAACCAGAGATCTCACAGAAAAATTCAATACGCAAACTGCGATTGAAAAATATATGCAAAAGCTGGAAATCCAGAATAAGGAACTTGAACAGTTTGTTTATATCGCTTCCCATGATCTTCAGGAACCATTACTGACTGTGAGCAGTTTCATTGATTTGCTGAAGGAGGAGTATTCTGGTACAATAGATCCCACAGGTGAAATGTACCTGGGTTTTATTGCTCAGTCTACAGAGCGGATGAGGAGTCTGATTAAAGGTTTACTCGATTATGCCCGTTTGGGTAAAAAGAAGGAAGTTGGAATGGTAGATTGTAATGCATTGATTGAGGAGGTTAAAATTGATCTTTTTTCTGTAATTGAGCGGAGCGGGGCAAAAATAATCTATGGAAATTTGCCTGTAGTTAAAGGTTTCGTAACTGAATTGAGATTGCTTTTTCAAAATTTAATCAGTAATTCGCTTAAATTCAGTAAAAAGGAAGTTTCTCCAGTGATTCGTATTTCTGCGCAACCTATGCGACAAGGCTGGCAATTTTCTGTAACAGATAACGGAATTGGTATAGAAGACCGTTTTAAGGAAAGGATATTTGTAATTTTCCAACGACTTCATAACAGAACAGATTATGAAGGGAATGGGATAGGTTTAGCACATTGTAAAAAAATTACTGAACTGCATGGTGGAAAAATTTCTGTAGAATCTTCTCCAGGAAATGGAAGCTCTTTCCATTTTACTTTGAACTTGCTTTAATCTGTGCTTTAGCAGCCTTGTGCGAGAGTTGAAATACAAAATAGAATGTGATAATTTCCTGAAATCCGGTGTTTCAGGGTTGAGATAAATAAGTAGAATGAAAAAATATAAGGATTTGGACCGTGTTTTATTGGTGGATGATGAGATGTCTACAAATTTTTTGCACCGTAAAATAGTACAAACCTCAAATATTGATGTTGATGTAAAGGCGATTTCTTCGGCTTTTGAAGCCTTGGAGTATTTGAAGTTTATGTATGAAGGAGAAGAACCGAAAACAGAAATAAAACCAGGGATTATATTTCTTGATATCAATATGCCAGGTATGAATGGCTGGGAATTTATGAAGGAATATAAAAAACTCGATCTTTATAAGCGGGCAAAAATAGTAGTGATTATGCTAACGACTTCTTTGAATCCGGATGATGAGGAACTGGCTGCAAAAGACAATGAGATTGTCACTTTTATGCATAAGCCTTTGACCAGGGAATCTTTCAGTAAAATAGCGAGTAAATACTTCGAACTGGATTCTGAAGTTTAAAATGGATTGATTATAAGAAGGAGAGGCTGGTTCAAAAGAACCAGCCTCTCCTTCTTATTCAAACTATTAAGGATTAATACAAAGTGAATTCAACCCTTCTGTTTTTCTGACGACCTGCAGCAGTTTTGTTTGTTGCAATTGGTTGGGTTGGACCATATCCTGTTGCTTCAATTCTGGATGCATTTGCGCCTTGAGCTACCAAATAAGTTCTGATGGCTTCTGCTCTTTCTTTAGATAAGCGCATGTTGGTTGCCATTGAACCTGTGTTGTCTGTGTGACCGGCAAGTTTCAGGCTAAAATTTTTCTCTACCAATAAAGCCGCAACTTTATTTAAGGTAGGGTAAGATTTTGCTCTGATGGTTGCTTTACCCAAATCAAATTCCAAGTTTTTAATCGCTTCGCTTACTACTTTACGGTCAGCTTCAGTTACGATTACTTTTTCTTTGATGATTTGTCTAGGTGCTACTAATGGACATCCTGCACCATCTACAACTGTTCCAGCTGGAGTTCCAGGGCATTTGTCAAATTTGTTGGCTACACCATCACCATCATCATCACCCATTTCCTGGTTGTATTTTGCAACTAATGCCTCTCTGTCCCTTCTGGCATTTTCTTCCTGAGTCGATAAAGCTCTTCTCAGATCAGCACTTTCTGCAGCACTTTCTTCACGTAAAGCTGCGATTGCACTGTAGTTTTGTAATTGAGAAGTGCCTTTTTTACCCAAAGCAATCTCTACACCAGCGTGTGCGTAGGAAAACCTGTCGTTAGCGGCTCCATTGTATCCGTCAAATGTTTTGGATTTCATGAAGTTTACATCGTAACCTAAATCAATATTCAGTCCTTTTGCTACTCCAATTTTAAAACCCGCACCTACTGGCACAAACCAGTTTTCTTTGTAACCTTCGCTTTGAGCGGCGCCACTTGCCACGCTATAGTCAACGTTAGCACTTGAAGACATATATCCGGCACCTACAGTTAGATATGGTGAGAATACACTGCGTTTATGGTTCATGCTTAGGTTCGCTATTGTAAAGTTACCTTTTAAAGCTGCAGACCAGTCTATACGCGTTACAAAATGCGAAGCATCACTTTGAGCTTGAGTTAAGCTAGGGTCATTACTTCTCATACCTTTCACTTTACCGGCTAAAAAGTCTGCCTGGATACCAAATCCTGGAGTAATTTGTTTCTTAATGTAACCTCCGTAACCCCATGCCTCCTGTGGCGTTTTATAATCTCCATTACTTCTTCCGTTAAAAGGAGTATAATGGGTAAGCATACCGCCGTTTAAACCAATTGACCAGCTGCGAAAATCTTTTTTGGAGAAGCGCGATGTGGAATCCGCTGGCGTGTCTTGCGCAAACAGACTTGTAGATAATCCCACTAAGGATAATATCATTGCCGATTTTGTAATTTTTGAGTTCATCTTTTTTATAGTTAGATATTAATGATCCAATAATATACTGGATTGACTAACCATAAGTAATAACCCTGCCAAAAGCGATTTTAACTTAATTTTTGGCTAAATTGCTTAATTATCAGTGTGTTGGTTTGGAGATGCCGGTTTTGGGGAATGGGGTTGAATTCCCCGCTTCGGCGAAAAAAATGTATAGTTTTTGCTACAAAATAGCTTTTTTAGCTTGACAAATCGAAGATCTGTCCCTTCTGAGGGATGACCACATGGTATCCTTCGGTTTCCAGTGCTTCAGATAAACTCGACAGGCTTTTGTCTTCTCCATGAACAAGAAACACCGTGTTTAATTTTGCGGGGTCCTGAGATCTTATGGTATTGACAAGGTCGTTATGATCTCCATGCCCACTCAGGAGATCGGTTTGCTTAATGCTGGCATAGACCATCAGGTCGCGGTTTCTTAAACGGACAATTGGATCTCCCCGTAATAAACGATTTCCCAAAGTTCCTTTGGCGCAGTAACCAATGAACAATATGGTACAATAGTAATTTTGTATGTTGTGGTACAGATGGTCCTGAATACGTCCGCCTTCAAGCATTCCCGCAGAGGAGATGATGATACAGGGTTCATGATAATTGGATATGGATATACTTTCTCTTTTTTCTTCGACATAAGAGAGTTCTTTGAATTTAAATTCGTCTCCATGGCTGGTGTAAAATTCTTTAGATTCTTCATTCACTAACTGATGGTGCTTACGGTAGATATCTGTGGCCGTGATGGCGAGAGGACTGTCGACAAATATCTTCACCGGAGGAAGTAAGCCTTTGGTGAATATCTTATTTAATGTATACACAAGAGATTGTGTTCTGCCAATACTAAAAGCGGGTATAATAAGTCGGCCAGGAAATTTGACACAAGCTTCGTTTATGGTTTCGGTCAGCTTCTCTTCGAGCGTGGTGCCTGTACTGTGTAGTTTCCCTCCGTAGGTGGATTCTGAAACCAGATAATCAACTTCCGGCAAAGGTTCGGGATCCACAAGCACAGGATAGTTTTTTCTGCCGATATCGCCTGTAAAGGCTATTCTCTTTACCTTTCCATTTTCTTGCACAGTAAGTATAACTGCGGCTGCGCCCAATAAGTGACCAACCGGTATAAATTGCAGAGATATTTGATCTGTAATTTTGAAGGTTTTATGGAATGCAATGGTGACGAAGCGCTCTACCGTATCCATTACATGTTTTTGAAGATAGAGCGGTTTTGGACCAGAGCTCTGTTTTCTTCCTCTTTTTCGGTGTGTTCGTTGTTGCTTGCTTAAAAATACATTTACAGAATCCAGCAATAATATCTCCGTAAGATCGGCAGTAGGCGGTGTACAAAGTACTTGTCCCCGGAAGCCCATGCGCACCAGGGTTGGTAAATTACCGGAGTGGTCAATGTGAGCGTGGGTTAAAATGACGACATCTATGTCTGATGGATCGAAAGGAAAATATTCGTTTTCTTCTTGAAAGGTATCTTTTTCATAGTCCAGCCCACAATCAACCAATATATTATAGTGTTCAGTTTGTAAAAGATGCATACTTCCAGTTACCTGTTGTGCAGCTCCCCAAATCGTTAATTTCATACGCGTTATATCCTAAAACAATCTCCAAGATATTAAATTAATTAGGATTATCGTTAAGCCAATTCATCCAATTGTTTACTTTGTAGCTATACTCAAGAAAATTAGGGACTTGAATACTGGAAATAATTTTCCACTCTCTGAGTTCGTCAATGAATTCCGGGGCTTCAAGATTTAATGTTCGGGTTGCTCGGGTGTAAAATACTTGCTTTTCCGGATGATCCGGGCCGCAGGCATTATATACATGCCCAAATGCGCCATTCTGAATGATGTGCAGTGTAAGTCCGATACAGTCTGTTAAGTGGATTAAATTAATTGGTGCCTTTCCGTTGGGTATATTCTTTTTTCCAGAAAAAAAGCGTCCCGGAAGTCTACCCGGCCCGATAAGGCCGCCGAAACGAATAATTGTTGTTTCGAAGAATGCTGTGCCTTTCAATAGTTGTTCTGCCTGGAGTATTTGTTGTGCGGATGGTGTTTCTGGTCTGGGAATGGTGCTCTCATCGACAATCTGATTCTCTTCCTGATAAACAGAAGTTGAACTGATGTACAAAATTCGCGCTGTTTTGTATTGTATAGCCAGATCGGCAATTTTTGATATTTTCTTGGTGTAGGATAGAAGGTGATCAGAGTTTCTTTTTGGCGGAAGGCAAACAATCAACAGATCTGATTTGAAAAAATCTGATGCGTTGATGGAATTACCAGGATCAAGATTCAACAGGTAAGCGCCAATACCCGATTCGGTCAGTAATGATAGTTTATCCTGACTTGTGGTTGAGCCTTTGACATGATGGCCTAGGGCCAGTAGTGCTTTTGCCAGTGGAAGGCCATACCATCCGCAACCCAAAATGCTAATTGTTTTTACCTGGGAGGTTTGCATATAAAAAAAGGGGCAATGCATATGCAAACCCCTGGATGTTTTAAAATAGTATGATTATAGAACGGTTACGTTTGAGGCTTCAGGTCCTTTTTTACCATCATTAAGTTCAAACTCTACACTATCTCCTTCGTTTAGTTCTCTGAAAGAATCTCCTGCAATAGCAGAAAAATGCACGAATATATCTTTGCCTCCTTCTTCTGGTGTAATAAAGCCGAAGCCTTTTGAAGAATTAAACCATTTTACTTTTCCTGTTTTACGCATATTAATTATTATATATAGTTTGATGTGAAAGTACTGAAATAAAAATGAATATCGCAATTTGGTGAAATTGCTTCGGCTGCTGTGGCAAACCTTTTGGCAATGTCACTTGTTTCTTTTGTATAATGCAGTTTAGGATTGTATAGTATTTAGGAAAAGGAGGTCGATTATGAAAAAGAAAAATTTGGCTCGCAAGAAAAATATAAAGCATACAATCGCAGGTCAGGAAGATGGCGAAGAGAACCTTGGATTAGATGCCGATCATTCTTCTAATCTTCTGTATCATAGTCTGAACAGCGATAATGACTGGATTTCTCACAATCCGGATGGAGAAGAAGATCGTATAGATAGGGCGGGTTTTGAAGAGGAGAATTCTATCATGAATAAGTAAAAAGAAAAGGTTTGGCATTATTTTGCTACAATACCTAATATATTGTTAAACTAACACGCAAAACAATGAAAAGGATAATATCAATTGTATTACTTACTGCTGTGGTGATGGCATCTTGCAGTAATAAGCAGAAGGAAGAAGAGGCAAGGCAGGTTGCCATTAAAATGGTTAAGGATAGTTTAAGGCTTGACAGTTTTAAGAAAGCCGAAGTAGCTAAAAAGCAAGAAGAACAAAGGCTTGCCCAGGTCGCGGAAGAAAAAAGGGAAAAAAGAACTCTGCTGCTTTCTGAGCAAAGAGAAGCGTCTGCTTCAAATGGCGTAGCTTCAAGTTCATCTTCGAGTGGGCAAACCGTACATAAAAAGAAAGGATGGAGTGATGCAGCTAAGGGGACACTCATAGGAGGGGTTGCCGGTGCTGTGGGTGGAGCTATAATCGACAAGAAGCATGGTAGAGGTGCGCTGATTGGTGGTGTTGCTGGTGCAGGTGCCGGATATTTAATCGGTCGGGGAAAGGATAAGAAATCTGGCCGGGTTCAGTCGAATTAGATTATAGACGATATAACATGTTAAAAAGTCATGCATAAAGCATGACTTTTTCTTTTAAAGGCATTTTTAGACGAATTCTGTGATTGGGGAGATATGACCTCAGCTGATTTTGGAATATGGGGAAATTACTCACCTATATATAATATGCCTATACAACTTAATATGCAGATATTATTTTATCAAAGACAGAAAGTTAGCTTTCTGGTTTTTAAAGTGATGATTGCTCAAATATTCTCCATACGATAATCATCTTGGCCTGATTTTTTAATGCTTTTTGTGTAAACAACGCCATATGAAAAAAAAATACTTATTATTATTTACTCTTCTTTTATGCCTTTTTAGCTGTAAAAAAGATGGACTTAACGATCCTTTATCTGGAGTGGTTTTTAATAAAGAGGGAGTGCTTCGTGTAGAGTGCAATCAGTGTACTATCAATTACACTATATATGATCAAAAATTTAATGCCAATATCGATAGTGGGAGTAAAGACCTTTCGTTTTCCTATCTAGATGATGTGCAGTTGAAAACCCAATTGCTTTCAAAAGAGGATCAAAAAGTAAGAATAGTAATTATCGATGCTTCTGGCAGGATAATTTCTAATGAATTGAAAGATTTAAATCAGGGTCAGGTTCAGGAAAATACATTTAACATTAAAGGAAATTAACACAAAGAATTGTGTCTTTAGTCTTGGCTTAATTTAGGCTTGATTAATTTTTTAACAGCGATGATAAATTGGTTAAATTGTAATAGATAAATTTGTTATGTTTACAGATAAAAGAGGTATTTTTAGCTTACGTAGTAAATATCTGATATTTACTGCTATCGTGGAAAAAGGGCATGAATTGTTAGCAAAGTCTCTTAATATTAAACAACCAAACATGGAGAGCGTCAAAGAAAAGACCAGGAAAAGTATATTGATTGTCGACGATGAACTTAGTATACTTAAATTACTAAGCTTTATATTATCCTCAGAATATGATCTGGTGATCAAAAAAAGTGGTATTGAAGCTATTGACTGGCTGGAAGAAGGAAACGATCCAGATTTAATCATTTCAGATCTGATGATGCCGTATTTTGATGGTAGTACGCTAATTCGTAACCTTAAAATTAGTGGCTTTTACAGAAATACTCCGGTTATTTTACTGTCAGGGTCTGATAATTTGGAAGAAAAAGTAAAAGAAATGCCTTTTAAGATTGACCATTTCATGGAAAAACCATTCAATCCAGCCGAATTAAAAAATCAAATTGCCCAACTTATACAATGATGACAATTTCTGCAATCGACAAGCCTCAGATCAATGCCAAGATCGTATACTTTGGAAAGCTGCTTCGAAATATTATTTCTGAGGAGTTTAATGCTCATATTGAGTATTTAGATGACCAGAAAAGCTTTAGGTACTATTTCGATAATCAATCGCTGCTAAGCATTCCGGATATTATTTTAATCGAGGTTGATGACAACCCTAATTGTTTTGAACAGGTAAGGTATATTAAAGAAAATCCTTTTTTTCAAGGATTGATTATCGTACTCTTAGGGGTTAAAGAAAATAAGGAATGGAGAAGAGAAGCACTTGATTTAAAGGTGAATGATTATTATACCTATCCCTTTCCATTGGAGGATTTCTGTGAGCGGCTTAATTTTCTTGTTAAATTTAAACTGATCAAACCAAAACTGATGGAATTGGCTCAACAAACAGAACAGGTATACCAGGTTCCGTTAAGTAAAAGAGTTTTTGATGTCATCGTTTCGGGTTTGGCACTATTCTTTCTTTTCCCTTTGTTCTTAGTGGTTGCTTTACTCATCAGGCTGGAGTCTAAAGGTAAAGTGATTTATAAAAGTAAAAGAGTGGGAGCAGGTTATAAAATATTTGATTTTTACAAATTCAGGTCTATGAGACAGGATGCCGACCAGATGTTGAGTTCGATGGCGGATTTGAACCAATATGCATCCGAAGGTGACAACAAAACCGGAAAGACCGCTTTTGTCAAATTTAAGAATGACCCTCGTATAACAAAGTTTGGATCTTTCTTAAGAAAAACCAGTATTGATGAACTGCCTCAACTCATGAACGTGTTTGTTGGTGACATGTCCTTAGTAGGTAACAGGCCTTTGCCTTTATACGAGGCGGAGCAGCTTACCACAAATGAATGGTCTACCCGGTTTTTGGGACCAGCAGGTTTAACAGGTCTGTGGCAGATTAGCAAACGCGGACAGAAGGAAATGTCCGAACGGGAACGGAAAGAGCTTGATAATTATTATGCAAATAATTATTCAGTTCTTTTAGACTTAAAAATAATATTAAAAACAATACCTGCCCTGATCCAGAAGGAGAAGGTTTAACTTATAATTCTTCAATTAAGAAAATATTAAATACCTAAAAGATATAAAAATATGAAAACACTCTTTAAAATTACTTTAGCATCTCTCATTTTCACCAGCATTGGCAGCTATGCTCAAGAGTCAATTATAGGTGAGGTAAAGTCATCTGACCTAGATAAATATATTCAACTGGCCCTAGAGAACTACCCGAAGGTCAAAGTAATGGATGAAAGTGTCAAAAAAGCAAAGACCGATGTTTCTAGTAGTGCTATATCTTACCTTGACCTGTTTAACGCGTCTTATTTTTACAGGCCGCAATCCAAGACGGTTTTGGATCCTGTTAACCCTTATAATGTGAATGGATTTCAGTTTAGTGTAAATTTGAATCTCGGGAATTTTCTTCAAAAACCTTACGCTGCAAAAAAAGCAAAATCTGATTATAAAATTGCTCAATTACAGGCGCAAGACTTTAGATTAACTCTGGCTACAGAGGTTAAGAAAAGATATTACGCCTATATCCAGCAGCTGAATCAGCTTAAAATTTATACACAAAGCGTGCAGGATAACAAAAATGTGGCTGATAATATGAAGTATAAATTTGAAAAAGGAGAAGTACCTCTAGATACCTATAACCAATCTAGAATAAACTTAACCAGCGCGAGCACAGAAAAGATTCAAACTGAAGTAGCCTTACTTAATGCTAAGGATGCATTAGAAGAGATTATTGGAATGAAGCTTTCAGATGTTAAATAACAATTAATAAAATCTTATATTTGTAGATGGACATTAAAGCATTTTTAAAACTTCTTAATAAGTATAAATGGATTTTAGTCTTGGTTCCACTCGCGGCAGCCGTAATCACCTATTTTCTAGTTCGAAAGCTTCCTAAAGAATATGCTTCTGAAGCACAGATTGCTACAGGTATTGTAGATCAGTCTAAACAAGTTGTAGTAGGATCAAATCAAAATGCTGATTACTTTAAAGTAAACCAGCAGTTTGCCAACATTATTGAAAGAATGAAAATGCAGAGGATCATGAGTATCCTGTCTTATCACCTGATTCTGCATGATCTTGAAAACCCGAAAACAGCTTTTAAACCTTACAGCAAAATTATAGACTCCTTGGGATCTACTAATCTGCAGGAGGTTATAGGTATATATAGGGAGAAGCTCTTAAAAAAGGATGTTCTTGCCGTAGGAGATAATCATAGTAAATTTAAGCTTTACGATATCGTAAGCTCTATGGGCTATGATGGTGAGAGTATCCAAAAGAAGCTGAATATATACAGGCCAGACAACAGTGATTTTATAAATGTATATTTCGCGTCTGTAAATCCTCAGTTATCTTCTTTTGTTGTCAATACTTTATCTGCGGAATTTATTAATAACTATGGACAGGATGTTAATGCCAACCAAAATAATTCTATAGAGTTACTTGATTCTTTATTGAAGAAGAAAGAAGTAGCTATGAACCAAAAAACTGCAGCTCTAAAGGAATTTAAGATGAAAAACGGGGTGTTGAATCTCGATAAGCAGTCGGAGATGGTTTATTCCCAAATTTCGCAGAATGAGGAGCGTAAAGCTCAGGCCATCCGTGATATCCAGTCTAATCAAAGAGCAATAGCGGATATAAATGCTAAATTACGGGGCAATGGCGATGCATTTATGGGAGGGAATACAACGGGTGATAATAAGACTATTGTTAGCCTTAAAAACCAATTGAAGATTGCAAATGATGCTTATATAGATGGTAATTTTAAGTTGAGTGACAAAAAGAAGATAGACTCAATTAGTAGATTGATTGACCGGGTAAGTGCTCGTATATCTGACAATAATGTTACTGATCCACAGGCCTCTAAACAGGGATTGATCCAGCAAAAATTGGCTTTGGAGACCACGGTTAGCCAGGCACAGGGTAGTATCCGGTCTATTGATAATGAACTATCTATGCTTAAAGCGAAATATAATACGATGGTACCTTTTGATGCGGGGATTCAAAATTATGAACGGGATGCAGAATTGGCCACTAAAGATTATATGACTTCACTGGATACTTATAATCAGAATAAAACGCAGCAAAATGTTGCTTTGAAATTGCAGATCGCTCAGGTTGGTCTTCCCGGATTGGCTTTGTCTTCGAAGAAGGTAATGTACATTGCATTGGCGGGAATTTCGAGTTTCTTTATTTGCTTCTTTTCTGTGTTTATTCTTTTCCTTTTGGACCACACAATTAATAACAGACATCAATTGGCTTATGCGACTAAATCACCTGTTCTAGGGCATTTGAATTATATAGAAAATACAGACCGGAATATCAGAAATATCTGGAAAGACAATAAAGATGAGGAGTACTCTACTTTTAAAGATCTGCTGAGGTCATTGAGATTTGAGGTGGCTGAGGCTTTTGCGAAGGATGGTAAAAAAATATTAGGTGTAACCAGTCTGGAGGAAAATGAGGGAAAGTCTTTTATTGCTGGAAGTTTGGTTTATTCCTTTGCTATGATGGGTAATAAGGTATTACTGATTGGTGGAGAGACAAAAGTTCCTATGTCAGATTCTAAGGAGATTGCTATGCGACAGGATTTTCAAAGTTTTTTGGTGAAAAGGGAAATCCAGACCGAAGACCTGATTACTGTTTTAAATAAAAATGATGCTAGCTCTTCTTTGCTTGAAATGCAGAATGTAAACAGTTTGAAAAAGGGTTTTGAGGTGTTAAAGGAGCAGTTTGATGTTATTGTAATTGATGTGGATAGCCTTAAAGAAATTAATAAAGCGAAGGAATGGCTGTTGTTCACCGAGGTAAATATTGCTGTATTTGAAGCTGGCAGGGCCGTTGCAGATGAAGAAAAAGAACTGATCAAATATATCCGGGAAAAACCAGGTTTTATAGGTTGGGTTTTGAACAAAGCTAAGTTAGCTTAGGCAAGCTGCTTCATTGAGGTTAAACGGAAAATAAAAAAATATCAATGATCCAGTTTTTATCTTCCTTATCGCAAACTAAGCGTATGTGGGTTTTGTCCATCATAGGACTGATCATTTCGGTTGTGGTTAGTGTATTAACTTATGTTAATCCTGTGGCACCTGTGGTGCTTATGCTTGTTGTGTTTGTTATTGCCTATATTATCTTCTTATTTAGAGATCCTTCCATTGGCTTGGTCGCGTTGATTATTTATTGTTTTATTTTTGGAATATTCGGCAGAGAAGTAGGGGGATTGCCTTTTGGGATTGGAATAGAAGTGTTTTTATTGTTAGCCTGGTTTGCAATTGGAATTTTAAATAGAAAATATAATTGGAAGATACTGGACAATTCTCTGAACAAGCTCATGCTGGTCTGGTTCCTGATCAGTGTGGCTGAGATTGCCAACCCTGCAGGTGCCAGTATTATGGGCTGGCTCCAGGAAATTAGAAGTACAGCACTTTTCCCACTACTATGTACGCCTTTGGTTTTTCTTCTTTTTAATTCAAAAAAGAAGATGGATATGGTACTGATCTTATTCATTTGCTTGTCCTTACTCGCTACACTAAATGGGATTAAGCAGCTTAAAATTGGTCTTTCCCCTGGAGAACAGAAATTTTTAGATGATGGCGGAGCGTTGACTCATTTGATCTGGGGACAACTAAGAGTGTTTTCATTTTATAGTGATGCCGGACAGTTTGGTGCATCTCAGGCTTCATTTGTATTGTTAACTGCGGTGTTGGCCTTAGGCCCGTTTAAAAAATGGAAAAGAGTATTGTTGGGTTTGGCTGCATTGTTGACTTTTTATGGGATGCTGATTTCAGGAACAAGGGGAGCATTGTTTGCGTTAGTTGTGGGAGCTTTTTTTGCTGTGTTCCTGACAAAAAATATTAGAGTGCTGGTGATTGGATCTGTTGTCCTTTTATCTTTTTTATTTGTATTAAAGTATACAAACATAGGGAACGGAAATTATCAGATTATGAGGCTGCGTACGGCAGTGGATCCAAAAGATGCTTCGCTGAATGTTCGTTTTATGAACCAGCAGGTTATTGGCGAATATTTAAAAACAAGACCGTTTGGAGGTGGTTTGGGTGTTATAGGGAATTGGGGAAAGATCTACAATGGAGACAAATTTTTGTCTACAATAGAGCCTGACAGTTATTGGGTAAAGATTTGGGCAATGTATGGAATCGTAGGTTTTATTCTTTGGTTTAGCATGATCATGTTTATTTTGGGGAAATGTAGTGGGATTATCTGGAAGATTGAAGACAAGGGCTTAAGGTATAAGAACATTGCGATGCTGGCAACTGCTGCTGGCTTGTTTTTTTGTAGTTATGGAAATGAGGTAATGAACTCCATGCCTTCTGCACTCGTTACTACCATTTGTTTTGCCTTTATTTACTTAAGCCCTGGACTTGATTTACAGAAGAAAACAGAAGAAATGAGTATTGCAGAAAACAATACAGAAGAAGAAAATATTTATTCAAAAGTAAAGGAGGTAGGCAATGCCGTTTGAACTTTTTATAATCCCAGGCCTGGTTTGTTTTGCTATTGCTTTTTTTAAAGAAATCAAGAATAAGTAGATGGAGTTACTTGGTAGTTATTGGAGCGTTCTTGTGAATGAAATTTTAATTTATAAATGACTAATGCCAGCATATGTCCTTAAAAGATAAGATTAAATCGAATCCGAAATTAAAGAAAATAGCCCACTGGTTGTTGATTCCAAATAATGATCATCGGCCGCGTTTATGGGTAAGATTGTTTATCAATCCTTTTAAGCATACAAAGGGGGCAGGCAGTATCATAAGATGTACCAGCAGAATGGACGTTTTTCCTTTTAATAATTTTAAACTTGGAGCAAAGTCAACCATAGAGGATTTTGCAACAATTAATAATGGAGTGGGAGATGTACTAATTGGAGACGGTAGTATGATCGGAATCGGAAGTGTTGTTATTGGTCCCGTGGAAATAGGTAATAATGTAATGTTAGCTCAGAACATTGTAGTTTCGGGGCTAAATCATGGTTATGAAGATGTAACAATACCTCCGAGTCTTCAAAAGGAGATCCGAAAACAGATTATTATTTCAGATAATGTTTGGATTGGAGCTAACAGTGTGATTACCGCAGGCATCACAATAGGCAGACATTCGGTTATAGGAGCGGGTAGCGTGGTGACCAAAAACATACCAGATTACTGTGTCGCTGTTGGAAATCCAGCTAAAATCATTAAAAGATATTCCGCTGAAACTGAGACATGGGAATCTGTAAAGAATTAACTTATATAATTACCCGTAGATAAATTGATAATTGTACTTTATGCATAACAGAGACTTCATAATTATTGGACAACAAGCTTGGGATACCACAATTGGTAGCAATTGTAAAAATATTGCATTGGAGCTGTCGCGACACAATAGAGTACTCTATATCAACTCTCCACTAGATCGTGTTACATTATATAGGGACCGGGCGAATCCTAAAGTAAAAAAACGCCTGGAAGCCATTAGGAATAAAAGAAACGAATTGGTCCATGTCCAAGACAACTTATGGAATCTTTATCCAGACTGTTTGGTAGAATCTATTAATTGGATTGGCAATAGTTCCTTTTTTGATTTTTTCAATAAAAGAAATAATTCCAAATTTGCGGAATCTATCAAAGAAGCCATTGAGCAACTTGGATTTAAAGATTATATTTTGTTCAATGATAATGAAATGTTTAAAGGGTTTTATCTTAAAGAGTTACTTAGACCTTGTTTAAGTATTTATTATTCAAGAGATTATATGCTTGCCGTGGATTATTGGAAAAGACACGGATCTAAACTCGAACCTTTACTGATTGCCAAGAGTGATATTTGTTTGGCCAATTCGCTTTATTTGGCAGAGTATTGTAGATCTTATAATGAACATTCGTTCTATATAGGCCAGGGCTGTGAACTGGAACTTTTTAAGATTAACAAAAATGCAATAGCGCCAAAAGAACTTGAAAATATAAGTAAGCCTGTTATTGGTTATGTTGGTGCATTGGAACACATCCGGCTGGATATTGAATTGATAAAACATATTGCCTTGAGCCGCCCCGATTGGACCGTTGTATTGGTTGGTAGAGAAGATGAAGCTTTTGTGAGCAGCGATCTTCATCAGATAAAGAATATCATTTTTACCGGAATAAAACCTGTTGCCGAATTGCCGTTATACATACAATTTTTTGATGTATGTATTAATCCCCAGTTGGTTAATGAAGTTACAATTGGAAACTATCCGCGTAAAGTGGACGAATATCTCGCCATGGGTAAACCGACTGTAGCTACTGCAACAAAGGCTATGGAGATTTTTAATTCGCATGTTTATCTGGCAAATGGAAAAGAGGAATATGTTCAGCTTATTGAAAAAGCCATTGTTGAGGATTCGCAGCAGTTACAGACTGAACGGACTCATTTTGCTTCTACACATACCTGGGAAAATTGCATTAAAGAAATTTATAAAACAATTGAACTGATTACCGATAAAAGATAATATGAATTTGTTATACTGTGTTTTTTTTGCTGTTCAGGTATTGGTAGGAATACATTTTCTTATGCCCTTGTTCTTCTATATTATAAGTCTAGTTAAGAAAAAAAAGACTAATGCTGGGATGGGTGGCGAAGCCGATTATGCAGTTATTGTTACCGCTTATATGCAAGTTACGCAAGTTCCTTTTGCTGTAAATTCCATTTTGAAAGCCAATTATAGCAATTATATCATTTATGTCGTTGCAGATAATTGCGATGTGAGCGGCTTGCATTTTGAAGATCAGAGGGTAGTGGTTTTGCGGCCTGAAGAGGTTTTGGCGAGTAACACCAAATCACATTTTTATGCCATAAATAGGTTTAAAAGACCTCATGAGAGATTAACTATTATTGATAGTGACAATCTTGTAGATCAGGAATACTTCAATGAGCTGAACAAAGTATTTGATCAGGGTTATGAGGCAGTACAAGGTGTTAGGGCGGCTAAAAATCTCGATACTACCTATGCCTGTTTGGATGAGGCGGGTGATATTTATTATAGGCTTGTGGATAGAAAACTGATGTTCGAAGCGGGTTCCTCTGCGGCTTTGTCTGGTTCTGGCATGGCTTTTACCACTACCTTGTATAGAAATTGCCTTGAAACTACGGAGATCCTCGGTGCGGGTTTTGATAAAATACTCCAGTATGAAATTATAAGTCGGGGTAAGAGGATCGCTTTTGCTGAACATGCGGTTGTTTATGATGAAAAGACAAGTAAGACAGATCAACTTGTTAATCAGCGCTCAAGGTGGATAAATACCTGGTTCAAATATCTTTTTCTTGGGGTTAAAATGATGATACGATCTATCGGGGGGCTGGATTGGAATCAGTTCCTGTTTAGTACAATGCTGTTAAGGCCACCATTATTTATGCTTATTATGATTTCCTCTTTGTTTTTTATCCTTGACCTTTTTATAATGCCGGTTTTCGCTCTCTATTGGGTGCTTTGTGTTCTCTTGTTCATTGCAGCTGTTTTTTCTGCTTTATCTTATTTTCAGGCCGATGGGAGGATCTATAAATCTTTAAAAAACGCCCCTAAATTTATATATTTTCAAATTTTGGCATTATTAAAAGCCCGGAGAGCAAATCAAATATCAATAGCAACCGAACATTATCATGAAGAGAAGATAGATGATTAAAATAAAGTATAATTGAACCTGTAATTTCAATGGACAACTTTAAAAAAGAAATTAACAAGAATGAAAAGAAAGCTTAGGATAGGAATTGAGGTGCAACGTCTTTTTAGGGCAAAGAAGCACGGTATGGAAGTTGTTGCCCTGGAATTGATACGTGAAATACAAAAACTAGATCAATATAATGAGTATATTCTATATGCGAGGAATGATGTTGATGATCATTGCGTAGAAGAAACAGCTAATTTTAAAATCAAAAGACTTGAGGCAAAGTCTTATCCGGCCTGGGAACAGTTTACTCTGCCAAATGAGGTGAAAAAGGATAAGCTTGATTTTCTTCATTCTACCTGTAATACTTCGGCCCTTCGTTTATCTGTACCATTGCTGCTAACGCTACATGATATTATTTATCTGGAGAAAACGGACTTTAAAGGCACTTCATACCAGAACTTTGGCAATTTATACAGGCGGTTCGTTGTCCCAAGAGTTGTTAAAAGGAGTCAGTTAGTTATTACAGTATCCAATTATGAACGAGAGGTTATCTTAAATAAATTAAGATTATCCGATGGTAAGGTAAAAGTGATTTACAATGCGGTAAGTCCGAAATTTAACGTTTCTTATTCAAAAGAACAATTAGAAGCCTTTCGTACAGCTCATGATTTACCAATTGAATTTATTCTTTTTCTCGGAAATACTGCACCGAAAAAGAATACTGTAAATGTCATTAAGGCTTATGCAGAATATAAGTCAAATGTCCCGAATGGTCTTCCATTGGTTATTTTGGATTATGACAGAGTGCTGGTTAATGAATTGCTCGCTAAATTAGGAAAGGATGCGCTGGCATCAGATTTTATTTTCCCCGGATATATACCATCGGAAGAGATGCCCTTGCTTTATAATATTTCAAAGCTATTCTTATATCCCTCATTAAGAGAAAGTTTTGGGCTGCCTATTTTGGAGGCTATGGCTTGTGGGGTACCGGTAATTACTTCGAATACCTCCTCCATGCCAGAAGTGGCGTCGGATGCAGCAGTGTATGTTAATCCCATGAATTACCTTGAGATTAAAGATAAGATAGCAGAAGTTCTTGGCAATGGAGAACTACAGGTAGAAATGAAAAGAAAGGGGCTGGTACGTGCTTCGGATTTTACCTGGAAAGCGGCTGCAGAGCAATTGCTGGAAATATACAATAACATTGATTTAAAACCATAGTTTGTGGATGTGTTTTTGACGCGGAATTTTTAAGAAAGATATGAATAGGAAAAAGGCCATTTTTAGGATATTTGGAATATTTGTACTAGCATTTAGCGGAACTACTATATGGAAATTTTTTCAACTTAATAAAGTACCAGATCTAAAAAATTTGGAGAAGAATAGAAAATTGATCGCCGAAATTGCAGAGACGATTATTCCGGCGGGTGATAGCCCCGGTGCTAAAGATGTGCAGGTGGAAGATTTTATTATAAAAATGGTTAAGGATTGTACAGAAACGAGGTCGCAAAATAGCTTTATGTATGGGTTGGAGGAATTGAAAGAATATACAGCTGATAATTTTGGTAAATCTTTTCTTCAGTGCGACGAAAAGCAAAGAGTAATTGCATTAACACATTTCGAAAATAAGGACGATGCTGATCATTTTGTTCGTAAAATTAGAAGGAAAGTTATGGGGGATAGTTTTTTGATGACGATCAAGAACTATACCGTTATAGGATATTGTAGCTCGGAGTTGGGTGCAACCCGCGGGCTTGCTTATGATTATATTCCTTCTAATTTTGAAGCTTGTGTGCCACTGAAGGCCGGCCAGAGATCTTGGGCAACCAAATAAACTTAAAAGATGAATTACATTAACAAAAAAAAAGATTCTTATGATGCGATTGTCATCGGCTCAGGTATAACCGGAGGATGGGCTGCGAAGGAATTGTGTCAGAAGGGGTTAAAAACACTTCTTTTGGAGAGAGGCCGTGATGTTGTTCATATTAAGGATTATCCTACAGCGAATCTTAATCCCTGGGATTTTAATTACCGGTTAAATAATACCACTAAAGAAAAAGAAAGAAATCCGGTAAGAAGTGCAATTGCTGGCGAAGCAGATCGTCTATTTTTCGCCAGTGATGAAGAACATCCTTATTTGCAGGAGAAGCCTTTTTTCTGGTCAAGAGGTTATCAATTAGGAGGTAAGTCCTTGGTTTGGGGGCGACAGTGCTACAGACTCAGTGATCTTGATTTTGAATCAAATCTAAAAAATGGCATAGCTGTTGACTGGCCCATTCGTTATAAAGATCTGTCAGGATGGTATGATTATGTAGAGAAATACATAGGCGTAAGTGGACAATGTGAACATTTGGATCACTTGCCAGACGGCCATTATTTACCGCCTATGGAACTAAATTGTATTGAAAAACATCTTGCAGAATCGATTAAAAAGAACGACGAGCAACGCATACTAACCATTGCCAGGGTTGCGAACTTAACCCGGGGATGGGACAATAGAGGACCATGTCAAAACAGGAACTTATGTACCAGAGGATGTCCTTTCGGAGGGTATTTCAGTAGTAACAGTTCTACGTTGCCGGCTGCAACCGCTACAGGTAACTTAACCATTAGACCTTTTTCTTTGGTGAGGGAAATTATTTATGATGAAAAACTTCAGAAATCTACAGGAGTTAGGATCGTAGACAGCAATACATATGAAGAATTTGAATTTTACTCGAAGATCATTTTTGTTAATGCCTCGACTATAGATACAACTTCTATTCTTCTGAATTCTATTTCCAAGCGCTTTCCCGATGGTTTTGGAAATGATAGTGGCCAGCTAGGACATAATTTAATGGACCATCACTCTTCTTCTGGCGCTTATGGCATTCATCACGGATTTAAAGATCAATATTATAAAGGCAGAAGACCTTGTGGATTTTTAATACCGAGATACCGGAACCTTCATTCTTCAGATAAACATGATTTTATAGGTGGATACAATTTGCAGGGACATGGAGAGCGTCAGGAATGGAAAGACAGATCTATAGGGTTAAAAGGCTTTGGCTCCAGTTTTAAAGAACAATTGACCACTCCAGGCCCTTGGGCAGTTTGGATGGCTGGTTGGGGAGAATGCCTCCCTTATTATGAAAATAAGGTCTCCCTATCTACAGACCAAAAGGATAAGTGGGGGCTTCCGCTAATTAAAATAGATTTCTCATTCATGGAAAATGAAAGGATAATGATGAAAGATATTCGCGAGAGTGCTGCCCAGATGTTGGACGATGCAGGATTTTCGGAGGTAGAACCATTTGCGTATCATAATCCAGGTGGTTCTACGGTACATGAAATGGGAACCGCCAGAATGGGAAAAGATCCTAAGACATCTGTGCTTAATCAATTTAATCAGGTACACGCTGCAAAAAACGTCTTTATTACCGATGGAAGTTGCATGACTTCTTCTGCCTGTCAAAATCCTTCGTTGACATACATGGCTTTAACCGCGCGGGCCTGTGCCTATGCGGTTAGTGAAATGAAAAGAGGGAACCTATAAAGAAACTAGATAGAATTAATTATTTTTACAACTGCTAATTCAAATTAAATGTCCATTAGACCATTAAGAGTTCCATCCTATATCATAGTTCAACAACATGACGCTAAGTGGTTCTTAGATCGCGTAGGAGACATTTTTAACGATTTACAGCGGTTTCACCACGAAAGCCCCGATGTGACAGTAATCATACCTGCTTATAATGAAGAAGAATCTTTATTAAGAACTTTATCTTCCTTATCAAAGACGATTACAAGCCAAAAGGTAGAGATTTTAGTGGTTAACAATAATTCTACAGACAGTACCCAAAGATTAATAGAGTTGGCGGGCGTTCGGTCTGTTATAGAATATAAGCAAGGTGTAAAACATGCGAGAAATGCCGGATTACTGGCAGCAAAAGGAAAGGTTATCATCAATGCAGATGCAGACTCTGTATATAGTCCTTACTGGGTTGATTTATTGAGCCTTCCATTGCAGGATGAATCAATTGCCTGTGCTTATGGAAAATTTGCTTTTTTACCTTACAGAGCATCCAAACGGATTACCTATTTTTTATATGAAACTATGGGGGATGTATTTAAGCGGGTTATTCAAAGGGGTAAAGATGAGGCCATGTATGTTTATGGCTGCAGTTCTGCCTATAGAAAATCGCAGGGGCTTTCCGTTAATGGTTATGAGCATCCTCCTGGTTCAAATGAAGACGGTTATCTAGCACTTAAGTTGAGAGATAAGTATGGTCGCCTTCATCAAATTACTGATAATCGTTCATTAGTCTGGACATCTGATAGAAGACTTATGGAACAAGGTGGCCTTTTAAAAGCCTTTAGTGCCAGAGTTAGCTCCACATTAAAATAAAATTAGTTAGACTGCTATTTAAGCTGGTACATTGATTATGAAGTCAAAAATCGCATTTATATATAATATATTCAAGAGTAAACACTTTTTGTCATTGACAAGCAATGGTGTAAATGCTTTAATCGGCGTTGTGACTATCGGCATTCTCTTTCGTTATTTAACAAAGGAGGATATGGGAAACTGGGGCTTTTTTCTTACGGTTTTACTACTGGTAGATACGTTTAGGTCGGGATTTTTGTCTACCTCTTTTGTGAAGTTCTATGCAGGGTCAACTCAGGAAAGACAGTATGAGATTATAGGTTCAACATGGTATATAGGAATTATCATTACGATGATTTTTGTGGTCATCAATATACCAGCTTATTTCGTTTCCCTGTACATTAAAGATACCAGTATCACCTTATTTTTAAGATTCTTTAGTATCAATTACTTGTTTTCTCTTCCGTTCTTTATCTCTAATTGTATCTTGCAGGGGAAACAACGGTTTGATCGTCTGCTTATTCTTAATTTTACAAATCAAGGCTCCTTTTTAGGTTTGTTATTAATAACCATTTTCCTTAAAAAGATAGATATTCATACGGTTCTGTATTGTTATCTTTCTGCAAATCTAATATCCAGTTTATTATCTCTGCTATTGGGTTGGGCAGACATTAAAAAAATAAAATACAAAACGAAAACCGGAATCAGGGAAATCTATAATTTCGGAAAATTCAGTGTAGGAACCAATCTGAGTGCAACATTGCTAAGTTCTACGGATTCTTTTATTATAAAATTGTTTCTGGGTCCTGCTTCACTGGCTGTTTATGGTGCTGGTATTAAGCTGATTGCTTTTATAGAGATTCCTTTAAGAAGCTTTGTATTTACAGCGATGCCAGGATTGTCATCTCATTTTAATTCCGGGGCAAAATCAGACGTTCTTCAGGTAATGAAAAAATATATTGGGATGATTACCTTTGCTCTAATGCCACTCAGTATACTGGTGATTATTTTTGCCGACTATGCCATACTGATCTTAGGTGGGGCAAAATATGTAAACACGGAAGCACCTAACATTTTAAGGATATTTATGATCATTTCATTACTCTATCCGGCAGACCGTTTTTTTGGACTGACATTAGATATAATCCATCTGCCTAAAATAAACTTCCAAAAGGTCGTTTTAATGGTAATTGTTACTGTGGTAACCGATTGGCTGGCGATAAAGTTTACAGGTAGTATCTATGGTGTTGCAGCAGCTTCCATATTTTGTACACTTACAGGATTAATCATTGGTTTTTATGCTCTAAATCGTTACTATCAAAAGTTTACTTTTTTGGATATTTATAGTAATGGTTATAAAGAACTTATTCTCTTACTGAAAGACAATTATACCCGATTTTTCAAAAAAGCTAAGACCTAGTTTGTCTGAACGAAAATTGGTGTTTCCGTAACCCTCAGGAGGAGTTGCTGATTGTCGGTTTTTACCTTTTTTGATAACATTTCATTTGCTCCTGCTGTTGGTGTATAAATTGTAGCCTCTTTGATTTCTTTGTCCAATTTAAGTGCATAATCTTTTACAGTACCTTTTTGGTCAGGAATAGTCAGAACATATATTTTTTTATGATCCGATACGTATAAATCAACGATAGGATCCATTGACAATGTACGCTGATAAATAAAATCTCCCATGAGTTTTTTGGTTTGAAATATATAATCTCCAGAGGCTCTTCTTTTTGTGTTTTCAATAAGTCCGGAGGAAGAATACTGAGTGGCATCCTGAAGATTTACATCATTTAGCATATAAAAAAAAGTGCGTTGAATGCCTTTTCTTGCATATAGAAGTGCTGTTCTCAAAATCCAGTCAGCCTGTGTATCATAAGTAGTTTTATTGCCTATAGCGAGAGCGCGCTGTGGGCTTTTAGCATTCACGTCAAATCCACATTCCGTTACCCATACAGGTCGGTTATCTGCATAATCTTTACTTAATTTAATAAACCTGGAGGCTACATCTCCAATATTTGACAGCTCAGGCGCTTTCCCAGATTTCCAGTTATCATTAGCATATTGGTGGTAATTGATGACATCGAAACATAAAGTGTATTTCCCATCTTTTACACGGTTAATTCTGCACCAATCAATAATCCTTTTTACAAAATCCGGATTAGGGTCTGCAATACCTGCCATAACTACTTTCATCTTTGGATCTGCAGTTTTTACGCCGGCATCTTTGCCAAGAGTTCCCATATGTCCATCATAAAATGCGGAAAGCTGAGCGGCATATTGTTCCGGAGATTGTTGCGCCTGAGGACCTTTCCAGTTTTTATCGGGCTCATTGCTGCATTCTATATAATCCAGCAAGTTCAAGCCTATTTTTGGAGAACTTTCATAAGAGGGATGTTTAATCAGGTTCGGATCAATATTAGAATTTGCTCCATATCGCGCTGCAAGTTGATATCCTGCCTTTGCCATAGACACATAGGATACAGGGATTGTTTTATCACTTCCTTGTGGAACGGGTGTGTAATCCCGTAAACTGCTGTAAGGATCTGAGGGGTTGTACTCTGAATAAGTCGTTCTCATCCATCCTGGCATGATTTGAAGGCAAATTAATGACTCTATACCAAGCTCTTTATTTTTTTGATAGATCTGGTCGTAGAAATTGAGGTTAAACACTCCTTCCTTTGGTTCTATTTTCTCCCAATCAAGATAATGTCTAAACCCAGAGAAAGTACTGATTAATCCAACTTTGTCATTGTCAAGCTGATTTGAGCCATTTCCTTTAATATATTCCCATTCGAAGCCATTTATGCCAAGCATATTCTTAAATGGGGCGGCTTTAATTAGCTCCGCCTCATTTAAATTGAGGTTTGTTTTGTCTTCTATAGTTGCAGGTATTGTTGAAGTTTTCTTACAACAGGAGCTATTTAATCCTAAATATAGAATAAGACCTAAAAAATATGGAGTCTTCATGCGGCTTTATTTGTTTATGATAAAGTAACGGTTTTTACTGAAGACTTAAAATTTAATTCTGATATCTTTATTCAACAGCACCTATTGAAGGTGAAGTTAAGCTCCTGGCTTTACCATAATAATCGAAGTTAACGGCATTATTAGTCGCAGCGGCCAGGCTTGAACTAGAACTTTTGCCAGAGAGTGAGGTTCCTGATTTTTTTGCAGAAGAGTTACTCGTCAAATAAAATGTCTGATCATTTTCTATACCAGCATCCTGATAAGTTTTGAAATACTTATTATTTGTACCTGAACCCTTAGTAGAAGATAGCTCATTCCAAAAATAATTAGTGTTGTTGTTACCAACCAATGTAAGCTGATATGTAAGGTTGTTGTAAATAGTACATGTCCCGCCATAAAGATTATAAAGATCCAGCACTTGTGCAGGAAAGGTTCCATATTTAGGAAGCAAATTTCCGCAAGTGTTGTTAAACACTTGTGCATTACAATAAGTGGTCTTGCCTGAAATCATATTCCTGTCAAAGGATTGTATCTCAAAGGCACTGTATTCTCTTGAGTTGGCAACAATATTGTTGAAGATTAAGATGTCTTTGGGTGTTGTACCTATACTATAAGCCCAAGCCCTGATGGCATTACCTTGATGATCTTTGACGTAGTTGTTATAAAATTTTCCATTTCCCTGTAAATAGAAAACACCGTTATGATTGCTATTATCTTGGTTAATGTTTTGTACCTTATTGTTATGGATATCATAACTATCGGCGTTTTCTATGACTACAACACTACCAACTGTTCTGGAGTTTTTATAATTAATGTAGGCAATTTCTACATTTTTCATTAATCCGCTAACCACATTACTTTCAGCAGATCCTCTAAACCTTATCAAGGTGCCAGTATTGTCGCAATCTAAGTTCAGGAACTTTAAATTATTGGAATAAGAATTTGCAGATCCATCGAAGATCTTTTGCGAATTGTATTGAATTACGCCATACGTATTCAAGTTGGAGAACGAAATGTATTTTAAAGTAAAGTTGTTAAGATCACCGTTGAGTTGTATAGAAGCTCCATCTGTAGTTCTATTTTTAAAAATGAATCCTTTATCTATGCCTTGAGTACCACTGCCACTGATAATTACATTTTTAACATTAGAAATCCTCATTTGAACATTACCATTTAACTCTACCAATCCATCATTTTGGATGGTTGTAGTGAAATTATCATTGGAAATATTGGATATTTGTATATCTGCATAAGCGCCGCCCTTTATTTTAATAATGGTAGGCGAGGTGAGGTTTAAGGATTTTCCATCAATGACCAGATTCCCACTTCCAGTTCCCAAATTCAATATTTTAGCATTAGAAGGGGTCGACGTGCTATCTTTCGGAGGAACAGGAACTGGTTTTTCCACAGGAGGAATTGGTACCAAAACCACATCCGGACTTTTTTTGCAGGAGGAACCGACAAGAATTAACGCTAAAGCAATAAAATACATTTTTGGGCTATCTTTCATATGAATTCTAAATATAATGGCTTCCAATGCCGCAATTGTAATAAAATTCATACAATAAATTGTAGCAAATACTTTTTGTCAAATTGTAAACTAGAGGGCGTAGATCAGTGTAATGGCTTAATTATTGAGTTGGGGAATGTTTTTCCCGGTTTTTGTGGGTTGAGGAAAATGAAAAATATTTATTTTTATGACATTTATATTACAAAAGTAATCTTAATCAGCGTTGTTTGGCTTTAAATAATGATATTGTTCAACTTATTTTTTGAGTTAAATAATTATACATTCTGTAAGTGTGTATAATTTTCTACATTATTCCCCAATTTTAAATTAGTGTTAAGTTCTAATGATCTAAATGGTCAATTATATTTGATTCTATGGTCATATCGAATTTCCTCGCAAACAACATTTCCGAGTTTTTAATGGAGTATAAATCTTCTTCAAGAAGGATTTTTGGGTGAGCCTTTCCTTCAGACCAATCAATATATCTAAGATTATTGTTGATGGTTTTTTCTTTAAAATCTGAGCCCATGATCAGGCTAGCTACTATAAACTCATCCGGAGACCAGGTATATTTCAGGAAAGAAATAAGTGAACGATTGTTTATTAATAATTCCGTTAAGTATTTTGCGCAAGCTCCACTGATTGTCCACCAGGTGGAATTGCTACCACCGTATAGTTTTAATGGAATTGGAAACCTTCTTTTAGAACTGAAAGTATTTAATATGTATTGAAGAAGATATTTCCCCTTTAATCTGAAATCTGTAAAGTGATATTTTTCATATCTGGAATTCGCATGTTTCCACCATTCCGATACGCTTGAATCGTCAAATGAAATAAAATTTATCCCTTTATGGTGACTGAAGTATTCGAAGATATCTGAATTAGATTTTATAGGATAGTCCTGTCCACTTAATAAATTGATGAAATCATAAGGCATGGAAGTAGAGAGAACTTCATTTAAAGAATGAAAAATAGCGTTTAAAAAGCTATATCCTCCCCAATTGCAGATCTGTCTGTTTTTTATGAAACGAACATTGTCTTCCTCGCTGATCATTTGAAACTGGCTTAAAGCAACTTTTTTATCGATATGAATGTATATATCGAATTGAGGGTGTTGTAATCTTTTAACCAGCCTCATAAGCTGTTCTGGATTTTTGTGAGCCATTATAATATGAGCGATGCGCATTCGTAAATAGTATAAAAATTTAATGATTTCCAGGGCTAATGGTGCAAGTTAGCCAATTTTTGACGAATTTTTGCCGGACCACAGACGTTATAGGGAAACAAAAATTTAAGGCTATTTAAATGCTTTTCTCGCTATGAATTTAATAAATCTCCAAAAATCATTCAAAATAAACCAAGGTTTTTGAGGGAAAAGCACCAGATGTATAAAAAGAACCAATAATACACTGGCATCTATCAAAGAAGCGGCAACAAGTAAAGATACTGGAAAGAAGACTTGATAATAGTCTGCCATGAGTATATGGAAAGACCTGTTTTCAGGAGAAAGGATAATTACGGTCTTATATTTAAATAATATGGTGCGGAACAAAGCCAGAATCACATAAATAAGCAAAAAAAGTACAGGTAAAACTTGACCAATTACAAATAACATAAATGTAAGGGCTGCGAGCTCTAAAACAAAGATCATAATCTCCATTTTTTTTAGTCGCTTTGGTTCCAGTCGGCTTGCGTAGGTTTTAGTGTCTGTAAGAAGGTCGTTTTTTCTATCCAGGTATTGGTGCCATAAAATCCCTCTTATGCCATAACACAAGGCCCATATGGCTGTGCTTGTAAACCAAATCCAGTCAACATTCGAATGAGCAATAAAGCTGATACTACTGATGACTAAGAGACTGGTGAAGATATGGGATCCGGAGGCATCTGCAAATACGCCCAAAAGACCTCTGTCCTTTAATCTTATCGGTTTAAAAGAATATAATGAAAAACTGATCCAGGGAATTGAATACAAAAATATAGACCGAATATCGGGCAGGAAGTATAAAGTGCATATATAGCCGGCCAGTAGGCATAGAAGCGGAAGTAGCCAATGTAAATAGGAAGGCATGTTGGCCATTTTATTCTTTTTGCCACTGGCTTGGTCAATTTCTATATCTGTAATATCATTAATGATGCTGACGTAAATAGCTCCAATAATGATTGAAAATAGTATAAATAGGAGGTGGGGCATTAAAGACAGGAAAGGTTCCTGAGTTTTAAGTGCTGTTGCATAACCAATGGCAAGTAGAGGTGGTAATTTGTACTCCCACCAATCAGCAGACCTTATGATTTTTTTTATCTCCAATTTATTGTTTCTTTTTTAGTTTATCAGTTAAAAGTCTGACTTTTCGGTCGATTCCTGTCATGAAAATATGGGGTATCGTTCTTAGCGTGTAAGGTACACTTATAGAAAATGATTGCTTGAGTAGTCCAATTGAATTGGGAATATTTAAGTCCCGGATCAGTTTATGCTTTGACAACTCTATCAAACTGGCCATATATCTTTTTTGCATTTGGCTCAATTCATTTTTCCTGAGTAAATGCTGGAATTTCTCCATTTTGATCTTTAGGTCTGCAATGTAAAGAAATTCAAGTACTTCACTCCACTTTCTGCCATCATAGATATTTATTTCATCAATTCTCTTTTTCCAAAGCCTTTCAAGCGTAAAAGCAGCTCTACATGTACTGTTAGATAAAATCATTTCCAAATAGAGGCACCAATCATCTCCAATACGGATACCTTCATCCCAGCCAGAAACAATTGAAGATTTACGCATTACAACCGATGAGGAGGGGGAAGGGCAGGCTTTAACATACAGATCGCGTAATTCTTCATTATCCAGATTGATCCAATGGCCATTTATTTTACGAAAGTAGGGTTTTAAGTAAGGGTCGTTATCTAAAAAGCTCCAGCTATTTCCTACTTTAACTTCCTGTTCCCAATTAGCAAAAACAAAATCGAGTTGTTCGTTTTCCAGCTTTTCCACACAGAGTTTTAGAAAATCGGGAAACCAAATATCATCTGAATCAAGAGAGGCGATGATTGAACCTTTTGCCTTTTTTAAACCAGAGTTTCTGGCAGCTGCCTGACCTTGGTTCTTTTGCCAATAGTATTCTATTTCCGGGTATGCTGAAACCAATTCTCTGGTACTGTCCACCGATCCGTCATCAATAACAATGATTTGGATATTTTTATAAGTTTGACTAATAGCACTGTTAATGGCCTCAGATAACTTATCTTCTCTATTATATGTAGGAATAATTATGGAAACTAGGGGATTAGCGCTCATTGAGTAGTTGGGTTAAATCATTAGCGAAGTCTGTTTCTGGAGAAACAGGAAAATTTTCAGCAATATATAAGGAAGCTTGTTTCCCAATTTCATTCCATTGGTCGCGCATTTCCCATGCACGATCCATTGCCAATTCAAAACTCGTCTCGGTAGATTCGGAAATGAATCCGTTCCATCCATCCCGGATAATTTCAGCATTTCCGCCTGCATTGCTAACGATAACAGTCCTTCCGGCAGCCATGGCTTCTATCATAGACAATGGCAGTCCTTCGCTTCTGGAGGGCAGCAACAGAGCATGATGTTTTTCCCATAAAGCATTAATGTCGTTCTGATACCCGATAAACTTTACGTTTCTTACATGCAGGAGCTTTGCCATTTCCATTAAGCCTTGTTCATCGAGCCCGCTACCGATTAAAGAAATGGTTATTGGCCGTTGTTTCCACTTGTCTTTTGCCATAATCCGCAGTAGAAGATCCTGGCCTTTATCTATTATAAAAAGTCTGGCAACACAAGCAAAGTGATAACCATTTTCTGTGGAAGGGAAAGGTATAGGATTAACTGTTGTTTTAACTGGGTTAAAAACAATTTTGCTATTTGGGAGACGTTGACCAAACTGTTCTTCTGTCAATCTTTGATTTTGTGCAGAGACAAAAAAGATTTTTTCAGCTTTTAACAGTGTTTCTTTCATATAAGTGCGGTCTGTTGGATATGGCCAGTAAAATTCTACCGCCTTCTGCGCAATAATAACATAAGGTATATTAAGCTGAATACATTGATAGGCATATTTTAACCCGTCAAAATTGATCCCTTGAGCTATAATTACAAGATCTGGTTTAGTAGATTTTATACTACGATAGAACATATTTATAGCATGATCATCTAAATGCCTGTTGGTAGCTATCTTTAGGATTAGTTGATTGATTTTTCTAAATGATTTTTTAATAAATGAAATCTCTGGTTGAAGCTCTATCAGTTTAACACCGGAAGTCTTAAGTTTTATAAATTCCGGATGCTGTTGGTTGATCCTGGATTTATACACTGTAACTAAAACATCTTTAAGTATAGGGATACTTTTTGCCCAAAGTTCCTCACTTCCTCCCCAATCATCTATACAGCAAGTAAACAGCGATATTCGTTTTTTGATCTTCATTATATTCGACTGGAATTTAAACTTTCTTCTTTAAATAGTCTTGCATAATCTCCTTCCTGTGCCAATAATTCTTGGTCTGTTCCATGCTGAGATATTTTACCTCCGGATAAGACATAAATATAATCTGCATGCTTAACTGCGGAGTGTCTGTGGCTGATAATCAGTGCAGATCGCTTGTTAATGCGCTTTCTAAACGTATCAAACAGTTCCTTTTCTGCGATAGAATCGAGCGCACTTGTAGCTTCGTCGAATATCAAGAGGTTTGCGCTGCTGTATAGACTTCTCGCAATAGCCAGCTTTTGCCATTGACCAATACTTACTTCGTGACCGTCATCAAAGAGCCTTCCCATCATCGTGTTGTACCCCTCTGGGAAATTTTTAATAAAATGGTGTGCTCCAGAATTTTGAGCAGCATTTATTATTTCCTCTTTGTCATAGGGTTTATCTAAGTCCCCGAATTTAATGTTGTCTTCTGCCGAAACATTATATTTAACGAAATCTTGAAAAACAACACTGATGTGTTTTCGATAGGATAAGAGGTCAAATTCATTGGCATTTAGGTTATTAAGCATGATCTGGCCAGAGTTTGGTTCATATAATCTGCACAGCAATTTGATCAGCGTGGATTTTCCGGCACCGTTAAGGCCAACAATAGCAACGATCTTTCCAGATGGGACACTCAGATTAATGTTGTTCAGGGTGGGGCTGCTGGCATGTGGATAGGTAAAACAGACCTCCTTAAGTTCAATATTCGTTTCTAAAGATGAATGTGTAACTTTGGTCTCCTGAAATTGCTCTTTATGCAGGTCAAACAGCTCAAAGAGGCTGTTTAGGAAAATATTATTGGCATATAGAATGGATATTCCTGATGCAATATTTTGCATTAAGGTATAAGCCTGTGGAAAGGCCATCAGGAATAAAACAATATCACCGATACTTGTCTTTCCACTAACAGTACCAAGCGAGATATAACCTATACAGGTGAAAAAACCAATACTTGCAATGGAGGTTGTCAGGATTTCATTTAATGTACGGCGATAGCTGATCTTCAATTTTTGATCAGAAACTTCAATCCTGATTTTTCTGTACAAATCCTTAAAATAATAGCCAAGGTTAAAGCTCCTGATTTCTTTTGCAGCCTGGTCGGATGTAATCAGATTGCTAAGATAAGCTGATTTACGTTCTAGCGCTGTATGTCTGATGCGCCATGTATTTTGTTTATCTGCAAAATAAATCCTAACAAATAATGTGGGTAGGATGAATAACACTAACAAGGGTAAGAGTAACCAGTTAATCGTAACAAATAAAGATCCTACAGCACAAAGATTAAGGATATTTTTAATAATTTCAATCATAGTGGTTACCACGAGATTGGGCCGGTCTGCACCAGCATCTTTTGCTCTTTTAAGAATATCAAAGTATTCAGGACTTTCATAATAGGAAAGATCCATTTGTATGGCTGTGTGATGAATCTTTTCATCTATATAATTGGCTACTTTAGTTGCCTGTACTTCAGTAGTATGTACGGACATTGCCCTCGCAATAGCATACAGGACAGCTATAGCTCCAGCTATTATAACATATTTCAGAATTACAAATTCGTGGTCTTTATTTAACAGATTGGTATTGGAAATTTTATCAATTAAAACCTTCAGGGCATAAAAAGAACTCAAAAAAAGTATAGTTTCAGCAAGGATCATAACTAACGAGATAATCATCCAGCTTTTTGCTGCAGACCAAACTAATGTTAGGGTTCTTTTAATATTAAGATTGGTTCTGAGAATTCTAATTTTTTGAATAATTGTTTGAACCATAGATATAAGACTGAGGCCGGCGTTTAGATAAGCAATTGATGTCCAGTCATCATTATTGCATAATACGCAAATTTATAAAAAAATATTCTATTCTCTCTTAAAACAATTTTTGGGAGATTTAGTTTAACTTAAGTTCCTTCTGCAATAAGAAAATCACTGGCATTCTTTCCCTACAAAATATTATATTAGCATGATATTTGAATATTGGAACAAGCATGAAGAAAAAAAATACGCTTATTACCGGGACAATAATTACCCTGGTCATTCTTTTTGTTGGCTGTGTTCAGGACAAAAAAGATTCCCTACATATCGAACAACTTCGAACCAAACAAACCAAGATAAAGGATATGTTTGGTGTCAATGGTTTTGAATGGGATTTTTATGATTCCAAATATAGCTTTGATACGGCTAAATTTAATCTGGTAAAGAATTTTAGTGGTTTTCGGCACTTTTTAGATTGGGACCGGATTGAGCCCGAAAAAGATGTATTCAGGTTCAACCATAAGCCTGAAGGCGGCTGGAGTTACGATGAGGTGTATCAAAAATGCCATCAGGATAGCATTTTGGTGCTGGTAGACTTGCAAACCACGGCAAGTTGGCTTGTGAATACATACCCCGCTAGTAAAAGACAACGGGATGTCATACCTATGGCTTATGGTGCAAATAGAAGTAAACCCTCTTCCTATATTGAAATTGCGAAAGCCGGCTTTCAGTTTGCGGCAAGATATGGAACGAATACAAAAATAGATAAAAGCCTGATTAAAGTACCAAAAGAAGCAGAACATCCGGTAATTGGATTAGGATATGTTCAATATATAGAAAGTGGGAATGAGCCGGATAAATGGTGGAAAGGCAAGGAAAGTGAGGAATCTCCTGAGGAGCATGCAGCACAGTTATCTGCGTTTTACGATGGTCATAAGGGAACTTTAGGGAAGGGAGTTGGAGTAAAGACTGCTGATCCAAACATGAAAGTTGTAATGGGTGGAATAGCCAAACCAAATGTGGAATTTGTTGCACGAATGGTGGAATGGTGTAAACAGAATAGAGGGTATAAAAAAGATGGCTCTATAGATTTGTGCTTTGATGTCATCAATTATCATATGTATTCTAATGACTATACTGGTTGGTTTGCTAAATTTAAGAGTAAAAAGAGAGGTGTTGCGCCTGAAACAAATGATATGACAAAAATTGCCAATACTTTTACCGACCTCAGATCTAAGTTAGGCATAAATATTCCAATATGGTCCACTGAAACCGGCTACGATCTTAGTGATAAAAGCGTGCAAAGGGCAATCCCTATAGGTGCCAAAACTCAGGAAATAACACAGGCAGATTGGTTGATTCGTTTGGGCTTATTATATGCCAGGCTGGGTATAGACAGAGTTTTTTATTATCAGCTCTATGACAATAACGATCCCGGTACAGATAATGGAACACCATTTGGATTTTCTGGCCTGGTAGAAAAAAATGGTAAACGAAGAGCCGCTGCAGACTATATTCATCAGATTACGGCCCTGATGGGGGACTATTATTATTTTAATACTATTAATCAGGATCCTATTGTTGATGTTTATCAAAAAGGAAAAAAAAGGATGTTTATATTAGTAGTGCCAGACGAAATTGACCGGAAAGAAAAATATCAATTAGATTTAAATCAAGCAAAAACGGCAATTATTCACCGATTGAAGCCAGGGTTTAATCAGATGACCAGCGAAGAAGTAAATACCAGTAACGGTATATTAGAAATAGAAGTAACTGAAACGCCTGTTTTTGTAGAAGCAAAATAAATATTTTAAACATTCTCTTTAGCTCCGGCAAAAAACAACTACTTTCATAAATAAATGATTACAACTTCTATTATTACCGTCAATTTTAATCAATTACAGGTCACTATTGATTTCCTTAATTCAGTAAAAAACAATACGATTACAGAACAGGTTGAGCTGATTTTGGTCGATAATGGAAGTGTACATGACTATGGCAATGAATTTAAATTAGCTTACCCTGGATTAATTTATATCCGATCAGATCAAAATCTTGGTTTTGCCGGAGGAAATAACCTTGCCATTGATATTGCTAAAGGAAAATACCTCTTATTCTTAAATAATGATACTGAGATTACGGACAATCTTATTGATCAATTGACATCAGAATTGGAGAATAACTCGGATATTGGTTTGATTTCTCCATTAATTCTATACTATGAAAACCCTGAGATTATCCAGTATGCTGGTTTTACAGTTATGAATTATCTAACCTGTCGCAACAAAGGTATTGGAAGTATGGATCCAGATCGTGGGCAGTATAATCAGGACAGTAGAGAAACGGCCTATTGCCATGGCGCAGCTATGATGTGCCGTCGAAGTGATCTGAAAGACGCAGGCTTAATGGCTGAACAATTTTTTTTATATTATGAAGAACTGGACTGGTGTGAGCGTTTTAGAAAAGCAGGAAAAAAGATCTGGTTTACCGGACGTACCAAAATATATCATAAGGAATCTATGAGTGTTGGGAAAGAAAGTAGCATTAAAACCTATTTTATGACCCGCAACAGATTTCTTTTTATCCGGAGAAATACCAATTGGATGAATACTGTCTTATTTAGCGTTTATTATATTTTCCTGGCCTGCCCCAAGCAAATTTATACTTATTTGAAAAAAGGAAGAAAAGACTTGGTTAAATGGGTAATTAAGGGGCTGGCCTGGAATTTTTCGAATAGAGCCGACAGCAATAAATTAGGTTACAAAATTTAAAACTAACAAATGATAATAATTTTCTGGGTCAGTTTATTCCTGATTTTTTACACATTTGCCGGATATGGCTTGGTGCTTTTTGTATTGATCAGAATTAAAAGGCTATTTAAAAAAACTGCAATTTATGAAACAACACTTCTCATGCCTACTGCTACAGTGCTTGTTGCAGCCTACAATGAAGAAGATCTGATAGAGGAGAAAGTCTTAAATACCATTAACCTGGACTATCCTAAGGAAAAGGTGCAGTTTATTTTTATTACAGATGGCTCTACGGATAGAACTGCAGAACGAATCCGAAAATACAACGGGATAATGGTTTTACATGAAGACCAGCGTTCTGGAAAGATGGCTGCCATAAAGAGGGCCATTCCTTTTATAAACGGAGAGATTACCGTGTTTACAGACGCAAATACTTTTTTAAACAAGGAAGCACTGCTTGAGCTGATCAAACATTATCAAAATCCAAAAGTTGGTGCGGTTGCTGGGGAAAAAAGGATCATGGTAGGGGAAAAGGCTGATGCGAGTTCCGCAGGTGAAGGTTTCTATTGGAAGTACGAATCCATCCTCAAGAAATGGGATTATGAATTGTATTCCAATGTAGGTGCAGCAGGAGAATTATTTAGCATTCGCACAGCACTGTACCAACCGGTAGAATCAGATACAATTATCGACGATCACATGATAGCTATGCGGATTGCAGAAAGTGGTTACATCATTGCTTATGAGCCTAAGGCTTATGCTATGGAAACGGCCTCTGCAGATGTCAAGGAGGAATTAAAGAGGAAGATTCGTATTGCGGCCGGAGGTATTCAGTCTATCTTGCGTTTAAAGAAAGCCGCCAATCCATTTCATTATCCCTTATTTACATTTCAATACATCAGCCATAGAGTATTGAGATGGACTATCACTCCGTTTTTGCTCATCCTCGTTTTTATATTAAACGCATCACTTGTCTTTACAGGAGCAGGTACCGGATATTTGCTGCTTTTTATTGCGCAGGTAATTTTCTACTGTCTTGCCCTGACGGGTTATTTCTTTGAGAAGAATAACATCAGGGTCAAGGTACTTTTTATACCTTATTATTTCTGTGTTATGAATTATGCGGTACTTGCAGGTTTGATGAGGTATCTCAGAAAATCACAGAGTGCAGCATGGGAGAAATCACGCAGAAAATAATATCATATAGCTAATTTTTGATTCTTTCATCAATCACGGACTGAAATACTTCCGCAAATTTCTGATCGTTTGGTGGAAAAAGAAAAGTCTTGTGATCACCGGTAACTTCATGGACTTTTAAACCTTTTTTTGCGTATTTACTCCAGCCCAAATAGAAAGGATCATCAAGGAAATATATACGCTTTTTAACTTTGAACAGATCAATCTCGATATCTAATGGCTTCATAATATAATTGGAAAAGGCTTGATCATATTTCTTTGATACTTCTTTCTGGTAAGGAAATTCTTCTGGATGCGCTTTAATCGCATTTTTGTTAAGTTTCAATTTTATGATCTTAATTTGATATTGATATAGTTCTTTTGGATTTTTAATAAAGAGCTTCGAAAAGAAGAGTAATTTTTTAAATTGTCTGAACACCTTTTTTGAAAATTCTTTAACTATAGTAGTATAGGAATACCGATCGCCAACATAAGTATCCAAAATTGCTAGCATTTTCACGTCTTTCCCAATTTCTAGAAAACCTTTTGCCATTTCATAAGCCAATATACCACCTGAAGAATAACCAGCCAGAAGGTAGGGACCTACAGGATCATTCCGGAGGATTTCATCCTTATAATGCTTAGCAATACCTTCAATAGTATTATGTGGATTTTTCTCTCCATTTAGGCCAAGCGCCTGTATTCCATATAAAGGCTGTTGAGCATTAATATACTTAGCAAGCGGATTAAAGACAAGTATATTCAAACCGCTTCCATGTACAATATACATGGCTGGTTTTGTTCCGGATTTTTTGATATTTACCAAACAACTCCAGTTTGGAGTACTTTTGATGTCTTTCAATAACCGGGCAAATTGTTCAATAGTAGGATTTTCAAACAGTGACGAAATTGGAAGACGTTTTCCGGTTTCCTGTTCTACCATCGATACCATGGTTAAAGCAGTTAACGAATCACCTCCAGAGTCAAAAAAATCAGTATCTGGCTCTAGGTCCTTTATGTTTAAAACTCTTTCCCATATTGAAATCAGTGTTTTTTCAATTGAATTTTGTGTTGAAAGATCGGTCATAGGTGATTTTTCCTCATCCATTGGTTCACTAATTATTTGGAGTAAAATAAATATTATATGATTATTTCTTTATGGTGCAGATGTTAAATTTAAGAATAATCCCAGTACTGGAATTTGGCGCCCTCATTTGTACCTGAAACACTCACTATATGATCCCTGTCAATTCTAAAACTTTTTATACAATAGCTGGTTTGATTTCTGATAATCGTTGAAGACAGTGAGCAATCCAATTGATTTAAATGATTGGTTAACCCTTCTCCTGTAGCTTTCAGAAGCGACTCCTTTCTTGTCCAAAGAAGATAGAATCTAATTCTTTCCTCATTTTTTTGCAGGATAAATTGTTTCTCTGTCACAGAGAAACAATCATCCAGGAGGTCGTCAAAATTAAAGTCTTCTTTTATATACTCCAAGTCTATACCAATCGGTCCAGGAGCTATTGCCATGACAATGTAAGCACCACTGTGACTTATATTGAATTCAACTCCATCCACCATAGGTTTTTTGTTAGCAGAGAGATGGAATTGAATTTCTGTGGGTGAAGTCAATAAGTAGTTTGCTAATATAAATCGTGACGCGAACCTACTCAACAGATATCTTATGCTGTCTTCATTCCTTGCGAATTTATTCGCCTTCAACAATTCTTCCTCAGAAAGTATTTTAATATATTTTTCCTGAAATTTTTGATGATTCTGATTGATCCGGATTTTAAATACATGTATTTCTTTTTTATCTAGAACATTATAATTATTAAATGTACTCCAATCCGGTTCCGGATTTAACAATTGCTCTATCATGATTTATCCATAAAAAATTAAGTTTTCTTGTTAAGTACTTCTTGAAATATTCTTGCAAATTCCTCATCATTAGGCGCATCTAAAAATGTTTTATGGTCTCCGGGTACCTCATGTACCACTACAGCTTTTGCATATTCTTTCCAACCCATGTAGATAGGATCGTCCAGAAAATATATACGCCTTTTTACCCTGAATAAATCTACCTGAACATTTGCAGCTTCCATAATATAGTTATTATAAGCAATTTCATAACTTCTATATATTTCGTCATCGTAGTTGGATTCGTTTTCGAAAACCTCTTTTCCAAAGTTAAGGAGGTTCTTTAACTTTCGTTTTAGAACAATACATTGATAATCAAAAGTATCTTTAGGATTGGATAAAAATGCTTTTCCAAAAAAGTGGATTTTTCTGAACTGCCTAATAATTTTTCTTGCAAATTTACCTGCTTTAGTGTCGTCACGATCCCTTCCTCCCGCATATGTGTCCAATATTCCTAACATCTTAATCTCTTTGCCCATTTTTAGAAGTTTTTTAGCCATTTCGAATGCTAACAGACCACCAAAAGAATAACCCGCCAATACATAAGGGCCGTTAGGGTCATTGCTCAAAATTTCAGCAGTATACTTATCTGCAAGTTCCTCCATAGTGTAAACCAATTTAGACCCTTCTCTCAAACCCAGGCCCTGCATGCCATATAGGGGCTGATCCTTGTCCATATATTTACCCAGAGGTGTAAAGATAAAGACATTCAGGCCGCCGCCATGTACCATATAGATTGGGGGATTGGTGCCAGTGCTTTTTATTGGAACCAAGGAATCCCAGTTCTGTACGGGTTCTCCTTTAGAAAGTAGGCGCGCAAGCTTTTCTATTGTAGAGTTTTCAAATAAAGTGGTTAGCGGAAGTCTCTTACCCGTCTCTTTTTCTATGGCAACCATTACTTTTACTGCCAGTAACGAGTGTCCGCCTGCTTCAAAAAAGTCATCATTTACCTTAATATCTTCCAGTCCCAGAAGTTCAGACCAGATATCAGCAATGAGCTGCTCGTTTGAAGTTTTTGGACGCCAGTTTCTTTCTGGGGTCAGAGACTTGGATTGAGCCTGAGGTTTTGGAAATGCATTTTTATCTATTTTGGCATTTGGAGTGAGAGGATAATTTTTTAATGCAATAAAGTCTTCAGGAACCATGTAAGATGGCAATATCTTATATAGATGTTCTTTCCATTTTTGAATAGTTTCCTTTGATAAGGGGATTTCATTTTTTGAATAAGGTTGTCGCACAAACTTTGTGATGGATGTGGAAGCAGAATTGTCTTTGAAAGGATTTTGTGGGATGGTGTTGGTCAGGGATGTTGGAATAAAGACAACATTGAACAAACCGTCAGTTCCATCAGTTGTCCATCTGATATGTGCATCGTAATTGTTTTCCTCTGCCAGTTTCCAGATCTGATCAGGGTATATTCCTCCGTTCGCTTCTTCGATTTTAAGCTTAATGTCCTTTAGGGAAAGTTCTTGGTCTGCATGATGCAGTAATTGAAGTAACTGATAGTCCTTTGCAGTTCTTGCATTAAAAATATTCTTAACTTCTACAACCGAGCTGTTTTTTAAAAGCGTGGCTATTCCATCTGCAGAGTCCTTTTGCTGCCAATCTAATGTGATATCAGCCTGAACCTCTGAAAGGGGAGTCTCAATATAGATCCAAACATCATAGTGGTATTTTGTGGTTTCATTTAAAGACTGACCTTTTCTAAGTTGGATATTTACATGGCTTATCTGAGGGATAATTGAGGGTAAGTTGTAAAAAAAGCCGGGGTCTGCAACAAGTTCATCTTCTATCCTTACTCTATTAAGAACAACCTCTTTAAAAGTACCTAATTTGTTTTTATCTGCAGAATTTGGTAAGTGGTCCATTGCATGGCACATTTCAAGGGAATTTTTCCCCTGCATATCACCTATAAAGATGCAGCCACCATCTTTAATAGATGCAGCCGATTTCTTAATCACATCAATCAGATATTCGATCCCTGGAAAATATTGCGCTACACTATGGATCAATACCAAATCAAAAGATTGATCAGAAGCAAAACTAAAGTCATTTGCTTCAGCAGCAGCAGCCTTAATATGCTTCCACTTTTCCGGCGATGCCAGAAGTTTTTCATTGAGTTTATCAATTGCTGTCTGAGCATAATCGGTTGCTAAATAATATGTTGTCTGGGGAGCAAGTTCAAATAATAATTGTCCTGCACCACTTCCAATTTCATAAATATTTTTGGATTTCAATGCTTTGATCCGTTCCACCGATGACCTTAGCCATTCTGATGATTGGACTGCCAAGTCAGAACTGTTCCTATAATGTTCCAATAACGTGTCATCCAGATTCTGCTCCGCAATATTTTGATCCTTATGTGCTTCAGCTCCGATATTATATAATGTATCCCATCTTTCTTTCCAGGAAAGATTTTCTTGTTCTGTCAGTTTTTCTTCCAGAAGCACATACGCTGTTAGTTTTTTATCAGTTGGCTGATCTTCCCTGGCAATTACGACTGCTTGTTTTATTCCGTCCTGAGCAGAGATTACAGCTTCAATTTCACCAAGTTCAATTCGATGTCCACGTATTTTTACCTGCTGATCAATTCGGCCCAGACATAAGAACTCACCATTAGAAAGTTTTTTGCCCAGATCACCAGTGCGGTAAAAGGTTGTGCCATTGAACTTAGCGCCAGGTAGATGTGTAAATTTCTCCTTTGTGAGTTCAACCCTGTTTAAATAACCTTCAGCCACACCATCTCCACCAATATATATTTCGCCAACTGATTCATCCGGTAATTGCTGTCCTTGTTCATCAAGGATATGGATTTGAGTGTTATTGATAGGTAATCCAATGGTTATCGTCTGATCTTTTGATGAAATGCGTTTAATAGAAGACCATATTGTCGTTTCTGTGGGGCCATACATATTCCAGAGTTGTGTACAACGGTCCAAAAGCTGGTTTGCAAGGTCTGCGGATAATGGCTCTCCACCAGATAATACTTTTAAATCATACATTTTCTGCCATCCGGAATCAATAAGCATTTGAAGTGTAGAAGGCGTGGCTTGAAGAATGCTTATCCCTTTTCTTTCCAAAAGCGGTAAAAGCAGGCGGCCATCCTTAGTCGATTCAGAACTTGCTATAACAATTTTTGCACCAGTGATAAGCGGGAGAAAGAGTTCCAGTCCGGCAATATCGAATGAAATCGTGGTGATGGCAAGTAAACAGTCTGATGGGGTAATGCCTGGCGCGGTTTGCATGCTGGTTAGGAAATTAACCAGGTTTTTATGCATAATTTTAACACCTTTTGGTTTTCCTGTAGAACCGGAAGTGTACAAAACATAGACAAGGTCACGTTCGCCGATATACTTTTGCGTGAAGGTCTTTTGGGTGTCAAGGTGATTCCATATCTCTTCAATAACAATTGGGCGGGCTCCGGTTTTGTATTTTTTATAGTATTCTTGAGAGATAATAATGAATTTTGCAGATGAATCTTCCAGCATAAATTCAATTCTATCCTTAGGGTACTCCGGGTCAAGGGGCAGATAGGCTGCGCCGGATTTTAAAATGGCAAGTAGAGAAATAACCATTTCCAAAGAACGATTAACGGCTAGCCCAATAATATCGCCACTTTGAACACCCTGGTCTATTAAATAGGAGGCCAGCTGATCTGACTTGGCCATCAGCTCTTTGTAGTTTAATATTTGGTCTTCAAAATCCAGGGCTATATGCTCGGGATATTTTTCTGCAGCAAGGTAAATCTGCTGTATAAGGTTAATGTTACCAGCTACAGGGTTAACTGGAATAGATACTTTTTCATCAGAATGTAATTCATTTTTAACGGGAACCAAGCTATCATTTTGCATGTTTTCTGATAACATTGCTGCATGAAGAGGAAGTTCAGGCAGAGCAGCTACATTTTTTAAAAGTTGTTCAAACTCATTACTCATGGATTGAATACTGGAAGCTTTGAATAGCTGGGTATTATAAGTCCATTCTAATGAAAAAATGCCTCGGGAGCCAGTTGCATTAAGAAAGATCTCAAAAGTTTCGTAAGCTCTTGGATTTGAGAACAGGTGATATTCTATATTTTCAAAAAATACCTGATTGTCCATCCCCATATCAATATTAAATACGACTGGGACAAGGGGAACCCTAGAAACATCTCTCTTAAGATGAAGTTCTTTGACAAGCTGACCAAAACTGAATTGCTGGTGGTCATAAGCATCAAAGAAGGCAAGTTTTCTTTCTTTTAAATAATTATGGAATGAAATTTCAGGGTCAATCTTACTTCTGATGGGCAGCAAGTTTACACAATGGCCTACAAGATCAAGATTTCCTGTAGCAGACTGACCTGATGCCGGAAGACCTACAATAATATCTTTTTGGCCACTTTTATGGTAAAGAAATACTTCAAATGCACTTAATAAGGTGTTTACGAAACTACTGCCTGCTTTATTTCCCGTAGCTTTTAGCTGATCCGTTAACTCTTTTGGCAGTGGGTGGTCTATTCTATGTGCTTTATATGTACGTGTAGATGGGCGTTTGAAATCAATAGGTAAATCCAGAACTGGAACATTGTTTTTGTAAAGATCCAGCCAGTAGGCTTCTGTTTCTTTGAAAAGATCGCTTCTTAGAAATGCAGCTTGTTCTAAAGCGTAACCACTAATTTGTGAACCTTTGCTTAAAATAGTTGGTTGCCCCTTTATATAAGCATTATATAGCTTACTGATGTCTTCTAAAATGATACCGATAGACCATCCGTCACCAATAAGATGGTGAATAACCAATGTGAAATAATGATGATCAGTTCCCAATTGATGAACATAGGCCCTAAACAAAGGTCGGTCTTCCAAACGGAAGGGGGTGGTCATTTGAATGTTGATAAATTCATCGAGGATCGTCTTCTGGTAGGAGGACTCTTTATCAGACAAGTCTTGAAAATGAAGGTCTGCAGTAAGTTCTTTATAAATCAGGAGGTGCTCTCCATTTGCACTAAGGGAGGAGCGAAGGGCTTCATGCTTTTGTACTACTTTCTGAAAAGCCTGATTGAAATAATCAAAGTTAAATACCCCATGTAAATCGAGAGATACAGATTCATTGTAGGCGAGGTTGGCAGGGTCTCCTCCGATAAGGCAGGAAAGCCATATTTCCCTTTGTGATTCGTTTAGAAGGATTGTCTTATCCAATTCTCCTGCATTTGCAAATGGATTGTAATTTATCTCGTTAAAACTAATATTTGATCTTTTATCCATCATCTCCCTAATTAAATTCAAGTTTAAGAAACTTTCCTTCTTGATTAGGATCTGTAATAAACCAGGCAGGGTTACCAATCTCATCCTTACCAAGTTTTGCTCCTTTAACAGGAGGTTCATCTGCGTTAACGACTATCTGGCCCTGATCGAATTCTTTTTTTGAGAAATTTGGATACGAAAAAAAACCACCCTGAATCATTTCATCCATACTTTCTGTAAAGCATTTAATGATCTTTTTTATATCGTCATCAGACATAGCCTCAGTTATAAAGCACGGGAATCCATCCAGAATATGAATCCCTTTTTCTCTCATCAAGGTAAACATCAGTTCACTGTAAGGAATCTCCTCATGAAACTTAACTTTCCAAAGAGAACCGTAATTTGCTATAAAAAATGGAAGATGTCTTTTTTCAATTTCAATGTTTAAAGCTGCAGAAAGGTCTTCACCTTTTTTGTTTAGACTCAATTGCAGTTCAGGGCCTTTTTCTTTAAGGTAAGTTAATGATGCTTTTGCAGCAGCAAGTGCCAGAGGGTGACGTACAAAAGTTCCGGCAAAGTAAGTGACGCCAACCTCTGGATAAGACTGATCTCCGTAATTCCATGCACCCCCATCAAGGGCATCCATAAACTGTTTTTTCCCTGCAATGACACCAATAGGGATACCCGCGCCAACTACTTTACCATAAGACGCCAGATCCGCACGTATATCAAATATTGCTTGTGCACCTCCCGGGTGCATTCTGAATCCTG
>Ga0157370_10000133_pt1 | contig 89423 bp, 95 predicted proteins | sample C35metaG_FD_113463 | JGI IMG/M metagenome (GOLD analysis project Ga0157370, IMG submission 113463) | Corn rhizosphere microbial communities from Kellogg Biological Station, Michigan, USA - C3-5 metaG | ecosystem: Host-associated > Plants > Roots > Rhizosphere > Soil | place: USA: Michigan...
GTAGTAGCGTGCTGGCTGGTGGGAACCGCCGAGACCGTGGCTCAGCGCTTCGGCCATTGCTGCTGCCGACAACTGCGCACCATGCACGTCATAAAACATGTCGGTACGGGTGTCTTCAGCCAGCTTGACCAGCGCCGCGATCACGGTCGGGTCATAGCAGCCCAGCGACAGCACCGCCGTCCAGGTGAACATGGATTTACGCAGGACAGTCAGGGCTTTGGTGTAGTCCGCCGTGGCAATAGCTGACAGGTCGCCATCAGTGCCGCCGCTAAACTGCATATCTTCGAAGCCTTCGGTGATCTGCTGCATCTGGGTTTCAACGTCATCCGCTACAAGAGCGCGCAGGCGAGTCGAGCCATTTTCCAGTGCGGTTGGCAGGAAGGCAGGCGATCCCATGTCGCTGGTGGCGTTGGTATTGAATGAAATCTGGTGAGATTCCAGCACTGACTCACCACCAGCTGCGTCAATTTCTTTCAGCGTCAGGATGTAGAAGCCCGGTGCCGTTGTGTCTGCTTCCATGCTCAGGGTGCGATTAGCTGAAGCGTCGCCATCCTCGATGTAAATCATCGCCGCAGCGCCTGCCGCCAGAGCCGGATCGGCTGACGGAGCAAAGTTGCTGGCCACAACGCTCAGCTGCTGCATGGTTTTGTCAGCCATCAGAGACAGGGCAGGGATCTTCATACCCGGTGCAGCCACGCGAACAAGATAGCCATCACCGCCGTTAACGGCAGTCGCTACATGGCGCAGTGGTTCAAATGCAGCGCCGCTGCGCGGATGAATTGCTGCACCCAGCACTGACTCATAGTTATCAGCGGTTACGCGCAGGACAGCGCCGATTTTGCCGCGGCGGGCAATGACCAGACCGGCAAAGACGGACGCGCCGCCAGATGCAACGGAAGTCGTCGCATCAGCGTTGACTTCCTGCACCGCAATGCCGGACGCCTGGCCCACAGAAAAACGAATCTTATTCATGTGAAATTTCCATGAAATGCCCCCTTAACGGGGGCGTTAAGGGGGATTAGCTGCCGGTACCGGTGCCGGTTGCCGCTGCTTCAGGTGCGGTTTCGCCTTCGATCTTCATACCAGTCAGCATGCTGTAAGCGCCGACTTTGGTATTGGTCAGGGTCAGCTTGGCGAAGTAGTTTTCACCATTGCGCGGGTGCAGCTCGTTCAGAGAAGAACCCCAAAGCGTGGTGCGGTTGACCAGCGACGGGTTGGTTTCGTGGACATACGGAATGGCTGGAACAGCGTCACCAGCGATCAGACCTGCGTCACCGATGGAATCACCGCGGCCGTAGAAAAGAATGTCTTCTTTACCCAGCGCCACGCCGTCTAACACGAACTGATCGCAGATAGCAGTAGGGACTTCGAAGATCTGGTAGATACCGAACAGGGTACCGATACGCTGGATGTACGGTGACTGCACAAAGTTAGGGTCAGCCTGGAATACGTTAGCAGGCAGGCTCTTCAGGAAGTTTGCCGCCTCACCACCAGCAAAACCGCCACGGATACCGGCTTTACGGGTACGGTTCACCATGTCGGTGCTCAGCTGGGTGACAGCATGTTTCATCAGGCCTACCCACGATTCGTAGGTCTGGCCTTCCGGCAATGCCACGTCGAACTCACGGCCATAGACAGCATGGAATGCCATCGTGCGCAGACGCATCATGTCCTGCTCATGACTCAGCCAGTTACGCATAGCAGTGAACTGGGTTGAGGACAGGTTGATACCAAACTCACGGCTCAGATCGGACGCGGCCATAACGGTGTGCTCAGATGCGATCACGAACTGTGACGGCTTAACGGTGAACTCACGCATGGACTGGTTAATAACCGGGATCAGGCTTGGTGATTTCTCAACGTTGATCTCAACCTGTGCCGCCAGCTCAGTACCTTTAGCCGGTGCATCTGTGAAGGTGACAGCGATGGTGCCTTTCTCGTAATCGACCTTACAGGTAGCCGCAAACGCGTTGCCTTTAACGTCTTTATCGGAGAAATACAGGTTGCCGTCGCCGTCATCAACTTTGCCCGGACGACGGTTGATCAGCAGTTTGGCGCGGCCAGCACGGATCGGCATATCAGCGCCTTCAACCGCTTTAATTGAGAAAGTGAAGGTTTTCTTGGTGCCATCCGGCTGCATTGCGGCAGGGAACGGATACAGGCGCTTCATCTGTGAGTACACAGCTGCAGACTGCATGTGCATTTCGTCGCCCTGCTCAAAAGAGCCGAACTTAGTACCGGCGACGTTCAGGAGCTCGTAAATCTTCGCTTCATCGCGCTCACACGGAACAAAGGTACACGCGTCACTGGTGGCTGCGCCCAGCACCGCAGGCAGGATCAGCGCGGCAAACTGCGCCTGACGCATCACGCCATCAGAAGTACGCATGTCAGCTGCGACAGACTCAAACATCGCCTTGCCGTTGCCTTCATGCTTTTCAAGGGCTGATTCGATCATCAGGTTTTCCAGCGCACGGCTGGCGTTCGCCAGCTGGTCAGCTGGTGGGTAGTGACCATGACGCTCTTTGTACTCGATCATGCTCGACGCCCAGGCGGTGCCAACAATACGGCAGAACTCAGGGTTAACGCCTTCAAACATCGGGTCACGGCCTGCTGCTGCGCCAATGTTTACAGACATTTCGCCACGGTCAGAAATCATTGCGCCAGAAGCATTGCGCTGTGCATCAACGGTAAAAGCCATGACACGCGAGGCGCGGGTCATGATGTCCTGCTCACGCATACGTGCAGGGGTAATATCTTTGCTCACAATTCAGCCCTTTTTTCAGGGCGCGGCTGCGAGGGAATCTTTGACGAGGCAAATTTATGCGGTTTGTACTTTGCGATGTGAGAGAGGCAAGAAAAGATTTTAAAATCTAAGGATAAATTTTATTTTTTGATGTACCTTTCCGGCATGTAATTGACCACTGGTAAACCTCATGTCTTATAAGCTCTATTTTCAGTACGCCAACGGCACCAAATCGCACACCTTATCGACCGGAAGCCAGCGTGACGCTCGACTCCATTTGGATTATTTGCTCAGCGAGAAAGAGCCACGTTCGCTGGCTAATCAGATCGTCATCATGTACGGCGCTGAAATCATCATGGAGGCATGCCCCACGTTAGAGGACGACGCTATTCGCGGTATGGCACGCTGGCGCAGGGCAGGCAATACGCAGCAGATGCACAACCCGGTAACGGCGTCCATTTACATGCCATTAGCGGCGCGTGAATTTCTGGTTAATCAGGGTGACGGTTCCCTGGCGGCGGGCATGCGTAAAATTATGCTGGAGATAGGCGGGCCGGAAGTGGCGGCGGGCTACATGATAGAAAATCAGGCCGGAGAAGTCGCGGAGGCATAAAGTAAAACCGCCCAAATGGGCGGTTTTTTATAGCGTCTGATTATGGTCTGAAATTAGGCTGTTTCGCCGGTTGCATTCATCGACTATTGTCAGGATCCTCGCCACATAAGCGGGTAGCTGGTCAGTGAATCCGGGTATGTTTTCATCCACCTGGCACGGCTGGTAGGCCTGCGCTTTTTGAGGCGGCACTTCCACCAGCTTTGTGACCGTCACGACTTCGGGTGTTAACGGCACGGGCTTTGTCCCGGAGCATGCGAATAACGCTGGCAGGCAAAGCAGTATGATTAACACCGGCAAGCAGTATCGCACGATTGATCTCATCAATTTCATTCTGACTATCCTCTTTAAGTTTCTCTAATTCCTGCTCCAGATCGGCCTGCTTCTGCACGTATTCCTGGCGGTCCTTTTCCCGCTTAGCCAGTGTCTGCTGCAGCGTGGCCAGCTGCGCCTGCTGATCGGAAAGCGCGGTTTTCAGCGTGCTGTTATTGCCGGTTAGCGTTTTGTTATTGGTGATTAGCGTGGTGTTGGCTGATTCCAGCTCCGCGACGTGCGCAAAGTGATCCGTAATGGTCACGTACCCTTTATGGCCCAGCATCAGCAGAGCCGCGCAGAGCGCTACCGCGACAGCACGTTTCAGCCAGCCGGTGATAGTGATTTCACTGAACATGATTATTCCTGTGTAAGCGCAGCCATGACGGCTGCGTGCATGAGAGTGAGGGCAATCAATTCACTTGGAATCCGGCATCGCCTGTTGCGACTGTTGATCCGCATGAAACCTGATCGTCAACGCACACAATGCCTTTGCCATTGATGGTGAACCACGGACGGCCAGAGACCGCCTTGCCGTTATGGGTGCTTTTACCGTCTGTGTGGTCCTTAAACAGCTTACCGTCCACCAGCACGGCCTTACCGTTGATTGTCAGCCCCGCGTCAGCCTCTGCAGTCTGTCGCGGAGGAAAGGCACCGTGTCCGGAGCAAACGGAATCCAGCGTACCGGCAGCAGGCATCAGCCCACCCCGGCGCCGGAGCGCGCCTTACTGGTCATCACGACTCCATCAGTTCATAGAAGTCATCAGGGATATCACTGAATGTCACGAACAAGGCCAGCCAGACGGCGCGGCTTGCATCAGTGATATAACGCGACAGCTTGACGGTACTCAGTACCTTTTCAACCCACTTGGCCTGCGTCTGTTGATCTGCCGGAGACATTTCGCTCCAGGCGTCAGTAGACATATCGCGTCCCAAATTAAGCGCGTAGATCGCAGACCACATTACCGGCATAAGCTCGATGGTTTCTGGCTCGTCGGACAGTGAATCTTTCATGTCCATATAGAACTCTGTCGCAGCCTGGCAGATGTAGGCAGGGATCAACATGTAGCGATGTTCCGGACGCATGGCCATCATGCGCACGCGGGTATCCTCCGCTGTGGCGTTCGCCATCGTCTGCTCAATCATTGTGTTACGAGTGGTGCGCTGTGAGGGGGTGAGACGCCAGTATGGCGTTTCAATCAGCGTCCGCGTTTCACGCGAGTAGTTGTACTCATACTGAAACTGCGGATCTTCGCGCAACGCCATGTTCAGGTTGTGGAATAGTTCAAAATGCGTGGGCTTACGGTTGCTCATAATCCATCCGATCTGGTTAAACGAGCGAGGAGAATAGAGGGTTTGTAATTTAGAAGGGTGAGCTGCAGTATTTGCATTAGATTTTAAAGTATAAAATTTTCATAAAAATAACTTTAAGTTTTCGCCACTTTTCCCGTATAGTCTGGCTTCGCGGCAGGTTGCGCCATCACTTACTGAAGAAAAGGAATGCGAAATGAATGATGTTTACGGACGAATGATCACCGATGCTAATTTGCCTGTTCAGAAAACCGTACTGGCATCTTCTGAAAGAACGGGCGTGCAGCTACTGGACTGCGGAGAAGACTGCCAGGGGCGCTATGAAGTGATCGCAGGAAATGTGCTGGTGGCCTGCACAGATGATTACGCGAGAGCGAGAGACTACTATTTCAAAGAAACCAGCCGTGTGAGTGCTGAATGTCAGGCTGCTTACAACGTAAGAGCCAGAGAAGCAAAGGCGGCAGGGCTTATTGGCTATCTTTTCCGTGAGTATGCCTGTGAGCACATCACGATGGATCAGGCGCTGCAGTTGCTAAAAACACCGCGAGGCATTCCGGCAGAATCACTACCAGCCTTCTGGGATACCGGGATGAAGCTAACCTAAGATTTGGCGGTTTCTTAACACATTTACATGGTCCGGAAGTCCTTTATAGTGCCAAAGGAAGTTGATGTATGAGAGTCATGCACGTATATAATTGCGTTAGAATGACTTAACGTTTTAAGGATGAAAGGTAAAGCACCATGACAGTTAATGAATCAGAGTTATTGAAGTCCGGTTTTACTGATGCTGATTTGAAAATAATCAAAAATAATATTGAAAGCTATGGTGGAACGCTGCACGAAGCAGTAGTGGAGTTAAGCAACAGATTTAGAGTCCTGTTATGGATCGTTTCAGCCTTCACGCTAGTCTTTGTATTTCTTCTTTGTTTCTCGACTAAACCATACATTTTAGGGGGAGGCTTATCTCTGCTGTTCTGTGCAGTCATTGTGACGTTTATTCAACCGCCAGTGCTGGCCTGGAAATCATGGCGCTACTGGCGGTCGAAAAAAGGCTTAGCGTGATTGATCACTTACGCTGAGTAAATCGAATGTCACCTTAGCCGTTACACCCCATCCGATTATTTTCATGGTCAGCTTTGGACGGCTCATGGTGTCAATCTTACGGAAGTAATCGCGAGGCATCCATTTGAAAAGCCGCCATGCGGCAGGCTTTCTCGCCAGCCCCCAAACGCTGTAAACACTGGCTGAGAGTGTTAGCGTATTGTAGAAAGCCAGTCCTGACTCTGGTTTAAATCCCATGAATTTTGCAGCCTGCATTGCACCATCGGCAATAATTCCTTCTGTTTGTACGTCAGACAGGTTGGTAATAAATTCTTTGGTCACGCCATTAGCCCCGTCAACAACGAGAACGGCACCAGCCAGTATGCCAACAGGTGTCATTGTCGCGATCATCAAAGCACCGCCGACAACAGAAAAACTTGAAAGCGCGACATGAACAGCGGAAATCATGTAACCCACAATTTTGTTGTTTTCGCGAACAAACTCCACTTTGGCATAGAGTTGTGCTGCCTTTGTGAGCAGTAATCTTCCTTGCTCTTCAAGGTTTTCTGTTTCAGATCTAAGCTGTTTAACGCACTCCAGACATTCTTCATCAGATTTTGCTTGTCGGGCGGCGGCAAACTGCTTATCAACAACCGATTTTATTTCCTGGACAAACTGCATCCGGGTAAGCCCATCGTTAAGATGTAAGGCTGACAGCCTGTTAGCTGTATTAATCAGCTTTCTGGCTTCAAGGTTGACCATTGTTTCAGCCCAGGCTTTATTCCTTCCACCTGAGCGCATCATTTCAAGCAAGGCTGCGTCCATTTTTATCTCCCTGTACATTACATCATCAATAATACTCGCTGATTACTGGCTGTAAACAGTGGCAGACCGTTCCATTGATCATCAATGACACTCCAATAAAAATTGGCATCAAAAATACGTGCTCTGCTGATAGTCCAGCAAAGACAAAAAACCCGCATAAAGCGGGTTTCGTTCGTTTTAGAGAGCGGCAATTATGTCGTTGACCGTTTTGCGCGTCTCACTTTTGCAAGATACGGAGCGGCGTGTGGCCAGCGGGGCGATTCTGAAGCCGTTGCTGATGTACAGATGCAGAATGGCAGGTGCGCTGCTGTTTGTGATAACCACCTTAGCCCCACGGTCCCTCGCTACGACAAGGCTCTCCACCAGCCGCACCTGATCTGCAAACGTGAATGAGGTGCCGCTGTAGGCCGTAAACCCGGCTTCGTCCGGCAGAGGCTCATAAGGTGGATCACAAAACACTACATCACCTTCACCCGCCTGCGCGATCACATCCTCAAATCCGGCACACATGAACGTCATTTCTTTCTGCATGCCGGTGAAGTGCGCCAGTTCATCCATCGGGAAGTAGTTCGCTTCACCTTTTTTATTCCAGCCCACGTTAAACAGGCCTTTTTGATTGTACCGGCACAAACCGTTGTAGCTGGTGCGCATTAGCGCGAGGAAAAGCGCTGCGTGGCGTACAGCGTGTGCCTCGCGCCCGTTAAACTCGGTCCGGATTGCATCATGTGCCTTACCGGATATGCAGCCTCGCTCCAGCTGGTAGGCCGTCTTAATTACGGCATCAGGATTGCCCTGCAACTGATTGAACAGGTTAATCAGGTCCGGGTTAACATCACCCAACAGGTTGCGCTTAAATCCTGCGTTGATAAAGACCGTACCACTGCCGACGAAGGGCTCAATGAGACGGTCGCCAGCAGGAAGCATTGCCAGCACTTCATCCAGTACAGAGTATTTACCGCCCGCCCATTTCAGGAATGAACGGGGATATTTGTCGTCCGCAATCTTGCGCGCCGGCGCACGCTTTTTCTTTGCGGCAGGCGGAGCGGGGAAGGCCGCTGGCTGAGTCTCAATTTCGCCAGTCACCAACATGATTTGATTAGCAATGCGATTGCCAATCCAGCGCATGACCGGCACGGGCATAGAGTTACCGATCGCTTTATAGCGCGGACCATCAGCCGCCAGCCGGTGCGCCTCTTCTTCCGGCATATCAGGGTGCATCAGGCGTAGGTATGCCAGTTCATCAGCGGCAAGTATATTGCGCTTCTTTTCCGGGATCAGGGTCCAGCCATCCGGGAAGCCCTGCAGACGCTCACACTCCTTTGGAGTAAGACGGCGAACTTCGCAGTGACTGACTACAGACGGGAAGCCCTGTCCGGGTTTACCTCCACCAGCTGACAGTGCGCCGGTGATCTGGCCATCACCATTGAACAACCGGAGCTCGCCACGGGTGTTTTCAGCAAACGCAGCATGCTCTACGCAGCGGGCCACACAGGGCGCTGCATCGCCTTTGCCCGTTTCCCCGGATTCAGCGCTAAGCGTATGGCAAACATCAGCCATGTTGCCGCGGCCATTACGCGCTATGCGAGTCTGGAAGCCGTAAGCCACTGCTGGTGGCGCGCCAGCATTAGCATGGCTTTCAGCATGCCCGCCTGCCCGTAAAGTTGGAGATATGCCCTCTACCGCATCCTGCCCGTAGTCTTTGGAAGAGAACGCCAATATGACATTCTCCTGCCCTTGATTGCATCCGATGGTATGAGCCAAGTTATTTAGTAGGTTTGGATCCTGTGTGCCGTGAATAACGCGCACTGCAATACTTTCATGGTCAGCGCCAGATTTAGCCCTTAATGCTGAAATCCCTTCAGCAAATGAGCCATGTCCATTAGAAGAGAAAGCCACGACAGGCGTACCACGCCCAGTACCATCTTCTGACGCATCATGACCTTCTGCTGTAAGGGTGTGGCTTACCTCGCCAGTAGCGCTCTGCACTGCAAACGTCTCTACGTCAAAATCATTGCGCTGGCCTTTTGCGGTCAGGCACGCGGCTACGTTAAGCGCACCTGAGCAGTTACCGCCGCCAAATGCTGAAATTAAGTGACCGGCTGCGGCGTGGGAGAAGTCAGGGCCACCGACTCCAGAGCCGTTAGCAGTAAGGGGGGCAACTGCCTGCCCCGTTTCTCTGCGCGGCGGAGAATCCCGGCGCACGCCGTCGAACTCAAGAAGTACTTCTGCGGGATCAACGTCGTTTCGAGCACTTGAGACAACGAACACACGGCGGCGGCGTTGGGCCACTCCGAAGTATTGGGCATCGAGCAGTCGCCAGGCGAGTTTGCGCTGTCGTCCAATAACACAACCAGACTTTGGCCACTTCGCCACATGCTTGCCGTCGCTTTTTTTCCATCGCCAGCCAGGGCCGTTTTTCCCTTGCTCAGGTCGTGGGCCTGGTTCAAACGCTTCATCTTCTCCAGCCATTCCGGCAAGGAAGTATCCAAAGGCGTTGTCGTCGGTGCTGAGGCTTCCCGGCACGTTTTCCCACAGGTGGACGGCTGGTGGTTCGCCGTTTGAGACTCGTTTTTCATCAATGGCATTCGCTAAATCTACATAGGCAAGGGTGAGTTGACCGCGAGGGTCGTCAAGGCTTTTACGGAGTCCGGCGATAGAGAACGCCTGGCACGGGGTGCCGCCAACCATCACAGCGGGGGCAAGGATAGAGCCAGCGCGAACGCCAGCGGCAATTTTGGTCATGTCGCCCAGGTTAGGGACGTCGGGATAGTGGTGTGCCAGCACGGCCGCGGGAAACTTTTCAATCTCCGCGAACCATGCCGCTTTCCATCCCAGCCCGTCCCACGCCACGCTGGCCGCTTCAATGCCGGAGCAAACGGAACCATAGGTGATCATCGCTTCGCCTCGCCGCCCAGCGCTTCCACCAGCCCGGAGAAGAAGCTGGAAAACTCAGACGTAAAGAGCAGAAAATCAGCCAGCATGCGTGCGCGCTGATCCTCGCGGTCGATATCATCATTCTGCTGGGTGAGCATGTCAGCGTACTTAATGCCCTTAATACTCAGGTCATCGGATACGCGGCAGAAAATGCGCTCCTGCCAGTCCAGGCTAAGCTGCGTGACCAGCTTTCCGGCCTCAATGTGTGTACGCACTTCGTCGCTCAGCAAATCCTGTTTTTTGCAGCGGATTTTGCCGCCATCTTCCAGTATTGCCGCCAGCTCAGCCTCGTCGCCCAGCGCAAAACCGGCAGGCAGTTCTGCGGCGCGCAGCCATTCAGTCAGCGTCAGCTCAATAGGATCAGCGGCCATCATCGGAATAACCGGCAGTGAGCCGATGGTTTTGCGCAGTAGCGCCAGCATGTCTTCAGCAGATTTAGCGCTGGCCGCGTCAACGTAGATGCGGCTGTTAACGTTGTCGATCCAGATGTACGACTCAGAGCGCCGTGAAAAAGCACGCGGCAGAAGCACACACAGCGCCTCGTCTCTCAGGCTGACTCTTTCACTGCGGCGCACCTTGCGCGCCTGCTCACGCTCAATTTTCTCCACTTTCTCGGCAACGTAATCATTGAGCGTTGCGACTGGCATGATTTTGGTTTCATGCTGACAGCACAGCAGGTACTGACCGTTCTCAGCCAGTAACATGCTGTCAGACGTCACATTGATCCAGCCTGATTTAGCCATGTCCTGCGCAGCACAGGGAGAAAACGCCATAGTCTGCAGCTGCTGCTCCAGTTCCTCCGCATCGAGCGGAATGTCCCGGTTCAGGCTGTAGACCATGACGTTTTTAAAGAAGGGGGATTTCATTCAGAAATGTCTCAACTAAAATAGTTAATACATTCTAAATAAATTTTTAGATTTAAGATAACCCTTACTGACTGAACTCGAATTGCGCCGCGGTTGCGCTGAACACTCCGCCAGACTGGAACACGATTTTCCCGCCTATCTTAATAGTCAGATTGCCGCCGACGTCGATTACCAGATTGCCCGGTCCCAGCAGGTAAATATCCCCGCCCTCATTCATCCCGATCCGCGAACCGCTGGCCGTATTGGCAATCTCATACCCGCCACCAGCAGATCGGATCTCCAATAGGTTATTGCGGTGCGACACAAAATCCGTAGTCGGATTCAGGGAAGGACGCGCTGGCGCACCGTCCACAGCTGGCGGCTTATACCCGCCACCCTGTCCGGAGGCTTCAGGCGCGACGCTTGGCACGCCGCCCGGTGCAGACTGCGCCGCGCCGGTGATTAGCGGGCGCCGGGTATCCGGATTGCCGCGGCCGTCTTTGTAAGGGAACTCCACCCATACCTGATCGCCAACGATACAGGGTACAAACGTGTTGCCGATCGGAAGCTGATATTCAGCCCAGGGCAGGGTATCCGCGTCCACATCAGCCCACTGCGGAGTAAGGCGGATCTGCGCCCGCATATGGCCCAACGGGTCTTTAGTCGCCGTGATAATGGCACGCTGCTTACTCACTGATTGGGTACTCCTAAAATCATGCGCGTGGTGTAGCCAATCCGATCCTCATGGTGAATGACCGCAATGGCGATAAAGTTTTTGGGTAACGTTTCGTCTACTTGGTTTTCCGCGTCATAGCGGTGGATCTGCACGCCAATAACCATGCCTGCGGTGACGTCCGCGTTGCCGCTGACCTCAATATCCAGTTTGGGAACGATCACCCGCGCCATGTTTGTCAGCGTTGCCACGTCGGCGTCAGAAATGTATTTGACCGGCTTCGTCTTATCGCCCACGGCTACGTAGCCCTCTGTCATGGAATAGCCGACATACTGATAGTCCCGGCTGCTGGTGGCGGCGGCATCCTGATTGATGTTGCTCAGCTTGCTGATCGTGTAAGCCGCCTGGGGGTTGTTAGCCTCATAGACAAATGCTGCCTTTGTGCCGATTAGCTTTGCCATGTCCTTCATGCAGAACTTACCGCGGGCGCACCACACCAGCGCGCCATGATCGTCAGCTATCTGGCGCAGCACGCTGGACGGTTTCTCACCCATATTCAGGTGATAGGTCATCGCTTTGCGGAATGCATCAGCCTCAATCGTCATTTTGCCAGCGAACTCAGCCATGACGTCACCCGGCTGGCGGTCGGCATACAGTCGCACGCGAGCAGACGGGGTTTTGAGACGCTTCAAATCCGCTGACACGGCGATGATCCGCACCACGTCACCGCTGGCGGGCGCGGACGTCACGAAAAACGTCTCTGTGTACGCGCCGCGCTGCCCGGTCGGGTCGCCCAGCTCTGCCACCAGCTCAGCGCCATACCGGGCGCCCATTTCGTCCACCAGCTTTCCGGCTGGATCGTGCGTCTCCAGTACCAGCAGCGGCGCAGTCAGCGACGTCTTCTCGATGTAAATCACGGACGTTATCCAGCTGCGCGGCATTTCCGCGCCATTAAGCAGGACCGACTGCAGGAAGTACTGCATAGGCTTGTTTTGCTGATCAGCCATCAGTTGCCTCCCGGTGCCAGCTGGGTGTCATAGCGGACGCTCCGGGCATCAACTTCATGCGCGGTCAGCACATCCACCATGACAATCAGCGACGCCTGGCAGGCGTAAATCCGATCCTGGGTGAACGGCGGCGACATATCGCTGAACATGATGGTTTTGGCGTCCTGAATGCTGCAGTTGATCTCAACGGGCCAGTGGACCAGCTTTTCCTGCGCCGTGAAGTTAGTGGTGAGCCGGGAGCGGAAGTTAGCGGCCAGCGTGTTGCACATCAGTGACAGCGTATCTTTGTCACTGGCAATCAGCGTGATGGAGTAATTGAGCGAGGCCTGTGTAGCCTCAATCTGGGCCAGCGGCATATCGCCTTGTGACGGGTCGGTAAACTGGCCCAGGTTGCGGTCTATCTCCTGGTCGTTGTTGTCATAGGTGATATCAAACCCGCGAGACAGGTTGATCAGCGGCAGGGCGTCACGGTTCAGGTCTGGCATGTCCGACGCCTTCACGCTGCGGCGTCCGGCGCCCGCCTGGCGCACGGCGCGCAGAAAATCCATGACGTCATCAAACTTGCCGACGAATACACGATCTTCCGGCTTTCGCGCCAGAAATGAGCTATAGCGCTGCTCATGCTCCCGCGGCTTGGTTATGACGGCGCTGCTGAATACGTCATTCAGCGCCTTCGCTACGGCGGCGTCGGCGGCAGTAAAACCGGTACTCTCCACTTTTCCAGTGCGTGTAGTCACCCATTCACGGGTGCGGGAAAGCAGCTGATTCATTCGATCCGTCCGTTGCTGGTGGTGTCAAAATTGCGGGCAGGAATGCAGTAGTAAAGCGATCCGACATTCTGCGTACCGAAGCCGTAAATGCGGTGAACGTACCACCAGCGGCGCGCCAGGTTGCCGCTGGCCATCTCTTCATTCCACTCAAGAATTGAGCCAACCGGCACACCTTCAGCGGCAATGCGCAGGATCAGCACGTCGTCAGTCAATCCGTCCTGTTCGCCATCGGCATCGAGCACCTGGAAACTTTCGCGCTCGTCCGGACAATCCAGCACCGTGACAATGACCGGATCAGCATCTTCATAGCTCAGGTGACGCTGGTTGTTGTTGAGCTCGGTAAACGACGGCTGTTCAAAGCCCGTTTCATCGTCCACCTCGCCAACGTCGCGCATGTCCGGCAGGTATAGCAGCGCCTGAAACGCGCTGTAATCGCTCTCAATCGCTTTAATCCAGTCGCGGCGGACCATGTTGTTAAACGAGGCGTGACCCTTGTAGCGCGGCTTTAGCGCCGTGCTCTGTTCGCGTGCCGCGAGGGTGTCTGGGAGCGGGGCGCTCAGCGGGTCATGATCCTCACTGCTATTGCTGTTAGCGTCATCAGGACCGCCAGCGGTATCGCCATCGGGTGACGTGGCGGCGGTTGGCGCGGCGGCGTCCAGATCGATAACAGCGCTGCTGCTATTCGGCGTATCGACGGCGGAAGAGGGTTGCTCTGTTTCACTGCTGGTGGCCTCTTTGATCGTCGGTGGATTGTCGGCCAAAAATTCGTCGTACCGTCCCATTACTGATTACCTGCTTTTGTCTGGTTTTTTGCGTATTCAATAAACATCTTCTCGGCCTGGGCGCGGGGCGTGCCGCTCAGCACCAGGGCGTCAATGAACGTCTGGCGCTGGATCTTCGCCTGGTCTGCCAGCTGCTGACGCAGAAGGGCGTTTTTGGCCTTTTCGTCCGCCAGCTCCGCCTGCTTCTTCGCGGCGCGGGTGCGCTGCGCTGCGGTCAGCTTCTTGGCACGGGTCAGCTGGCCGCGCAGTTTGTCGATCCGCCCATCGTCGTTGTCCAGGCGCTTCGCCAGCGCGCCCATGCGCTTCTGATACTTCTCATGCTCACGCTTAACAGCGGCGACGTTCGTCTGCGAACTACGGTTGCGGTTGAACTTCGCTTTGTCGGCGTCAGTGAAGTGCTCAGTGGTTTTGCGCGGATCATCGCCATAGGCGTTGTTACCGGCGCTTTTATGCAGTGCCTGGCCGATGCGCACCTGCCATGAGGCGGATTGCAGACGGGTGAAAGCGTGAATGACGTGCTTACAGGCGACGCCTTTCAGGTTCGGGTTTTTCTCTTTGGGGTAGGCATACTCTTTTGGCGGGGCAAGGGCGAAGTTGCCTGCCGTGGCGATGTAGCGATACCAGTACTGGTGACGGCCACAATCGCAATCAAAAGAGACGCGGCCAGCGCAGAGTCGCTTGGCAATTTTGGCTGCGCTGTCTTTGGCATCGGTGATTTCCTCTAGCAGCTGATCCCACTCTTCAAAGCGGAATTTCACGCGGTGATGCTTATCGAGCGAGGCGGCGGACGCCTCCACGCTGACAGTCAGGACGTTATGTTTAAGCGTCGTGGGCGTGGCGCGCTTAATGCCGGATCCGTCGTCTACCCGGTTGTTGGCGCGCTTAATGTCGATCTGCTGACTACCGGCCACCAGCTGTGCATACGTGATACCGGCCTGTGAAGAATTGAACTGCTGGCGGGCGCCGGCGCGATTTGCTTCGAACCCTTTCAGATCCTCTTTCGTGAAGAACGTGCCGGACTTCTTTTTGCCCAGGGCGATAATGTCGTCCAGCGCCTTGTTCTTCAGGGTCAGCGGGTTGAGCGTGCGCCGCGCTATGCGCCGGGATTTACGGCGGTCTTTATCAATCTGGTCAAAGACGCGGGAGAACTCTTTGGAGGAAAGCCCTGCCGTGTCGTAGCGCCCGGACCGTGTGCGGGCAAACGGAGTATCAGCCACTGATTAGCTCCGGCTTGCCACCAGCAAAGTCGCGTATGCGCCCGCGCAGCCACGCCATATCGGGCAGAGAAAGCGTCTGGCCTGCTGGCAGCGGCTCCATTTCTGACTCTATCCCGCATAACAGACGGAATACCCAGCGCAGATCGTCATTACCTTCATAGGCGCGGTATGCCGCCAGGTCAGCGCGGAATATCTCGTCAAGACGGATGGTGTAGTCGCGGTTGTCTTCGTGGAAGGAGGCGGATCGCTTGATCACTTCCTGATGGAAGAGGCTGCGTAGCACCACGTCACTGATTGAGCGATCGTCGAGGCGGTTATAACTCACAGGATACGTTCCTCGTCACTGATTCGCTTGCCGGTCAGCGACTCCGGTACGGCTTCAGCGGCTTTGATTTTTTCATAGCCGATGATGCGTTTAAGCGAGTCCATTAGAGACGGCTCTGGCTCTGCGGTTGCGGCGGTCATGGCGTTGATATAATCCGCCGATGCCACGTTGTTGTAGCCCACGGCGAAGCAGCAAAGGATGGTCAGCACCTGCTCCGGGCGAATCTCGCGCCAGTTGATTCGGTAGACTTCTTCACCGCTGGCGTTGTATTCCACCTCAACGATGGAGTCAGGAATCTCAAATGCGCCTTTGTTCTCTGCTGGCAGCGCAATGTTGTCCTGTAGCAGGAGCTCGTTATAACGCTCGATGCCAATTAGCACCGCTGCGCGCCCGTCGCTTCCCCGCGTTTTGAGTGAGATATGGTTGCCGCCGACTTCGTTGGCCACTTTGCCGGTGGCTTCATCCACCAGCACCTTAAAGCCCTGTTTGCGCAGTGCTTCAACGTAAGGGGCGAGTTTGGCCAGTTGCTTTCGCATGCCCTTTGGCAGCGTCTGCGGCTTTGACATAACGAGCGTGTGCTCTTCGTAAATGGCGGTGATCGCCATCGGCAGATTGGTTGAAAGGCTGATTACTGCGATTTTCTGTTTCACATCTGTACCCCTGAAAAGGCGAAAGGCCGCATATAGCGGCCTCTCTGGCTTTTAACGTTCCCAACCGCGCGTTGCAGATTAGGTAAGTTGTCAAAAATTCCATCAGGGAACCGCTAACAGCTTGGGGCGACTGTAAGCGGTTTGTAATTTGCATAGTTACGGGTCAAGCGAAAAATAAAAATAAATTACAGGGTTGGTAGTAAGTGCGTTATGCCCGCAAGCGCATAGGCTTTGATCATCAATTCCTGTTCAGTGCCGTTATGCCGGGAGAACTCAGCCTTGCCGCCCGTAATGCCGTCCGCATGTACCGGTACCAGCCAGGGGAACTCTGCGCGAATCTTTGCCGGTGCAGCGTGCTGGTGGTGCGGATCGCAAAGGGGAAGTTGCAGCAGATGTGCGCCGGGTTTAGTCCGGCCCTCGATGTGATGCAGGCTGATTAGTAACGATTCTTTACCGTGTTGCATGCAAGCAATGCAGGGCAGTTTCCCCAGTGCATCCATAACAACGCGTTCGGCTGCAGTCGGTGTGCGCCCTTTAAGGCCTCTTCCGGACGCGCTGGCGCGTGTTTGCCGCTTCGCTGCCACTGGTGCTGGCTTTTTGTCTTTCAGGCGCTCAGAGACGCTTACAGCGCGTTTTACTGCTTTAGCTTTTTGCTCTGCAATCCAGTTAGGGGAATTACGTTTTTCAATCTGCCTGGCAAGCATCCTGCTATTGTTGGCTTTCTGCTTTGCGTACTGCTGCTGCCGAAACTCCGGGTCTGCCAGTTTTGCTGCGTGTTTTTCTCGCTGGCGCTGCTGTGCTCTTGCCTGTTTTTCCCGTGCGGCCTGAAAATCTGTGCTTTCCATGATTTAACCAATTCTAAAATATTTTTTAGATTGTTGATCACCTCGCGGAATCTGTAAAGCAATCCGTAATTGTCCACTGGTTATGGCACTTAGTTAATCATCACGGCAGGTTATCCACTTATCCACTGGATAGATCATATAAATCGATCATATAGAGATCATAAATAGATCCTAAGAGATCACCTTGCTTTCAACTTGCTGAATTAAATAGTAAAAAGTGGGTTTTACATTAGTCTATTCATGGTAGAAGTTAGTCTATTCATGTTGAGTGTTAGTCTGTTCATGGTAATTGTTAGTTTATTCATGGTAGGGTGTTAGTCTATTCATGGTGGCGGTCATAAATATTCACATTACTACGTTCAGGCGATATCAATGGAAAATGGTAATCAAATCAAGACAATAAGTGATGCCTTGTCATTTGTTGGTGGTGAAGAAGGGAAGACTTATACACTGACACCAACGGCTAACAGAACCGTCCAGCCAATAGCCTTGATGCGCTTGGGAGTCTTTGTTCCATCCGCCAAAAATAAGCCCACTACAGGACGTGGTAACTCTACTATTGATGCTTCAGAAGACTTGCGCGAGTTAGAGATAGCAAAAGCAGAGGGTTACACAAATATTACTATTCGTGGCAGTCGCCTCGATATGAGTACGGATTTCAAGACTTGGATAGGCGCTATCCGGGCGTTCTCTAAGTATGGCGATCACTCCAACAGGATAGAGTTGCCTTTCACTGAATTTGCCAAACTTACCGGGATTGCCGTAGACGATATCAACCAGCGTTCACGCGATCGTTTTTTTGCGTCACTTAATCGCATCGCATCCATTGTTGTTTCCTTCAAAAACAAAGATGGCAGTAAAGCTACAATCACCCACTTGCTTCAAAGCGCAACGTTCGACATTGAGAAAGACATTATCTCGCTTGAGGGCGACTCCAGGCTATGGGAGCTGTACGCATTCGATCATAAAGTCTTATTGCAGCTAAAAGCTATACAGGCACTACCACGCAAGGAATCAGCCCAGGCGCTCTATGTATATATTGAGAGTATGCCTAACGGATTCATACAGATATCACTGGAGCGATTGCGGGAGCGACTTAATCTGACGTCCAGCGTTAGTGCTCAAAATTTAGCGGTAAGAAACGCTATGAAGGAGCTACAGAAGATAGGCTATCTGACCTACTCAGAAGTGAAGAAAGATGGGGTAGTGTACTTCCAGATCCATTCGCGTCGCCCAGAGCTGTTACCTGTCGAATGACGTTAGGTGATTCATGGTGAACGTTAGGTGAAAACCGGTAGCGCAGGCCTAACGTTAGGTGATTCATGGGTGGCGTTAGTCTATTCATGGCAATTTCACGGAAATTGAGTGATTTGTCGGCACTCAGCAGGTCAAAAACGCATTACACCATGAATAGACTAACGCTGGATGTTTTCAGGCACTGAACGCCATGAATAGACTAACGCGCACCATGAGTAGACTAACACATTAAAAAAGCCGCTAATCAGCGGCTTTTTTAGTGTTATTACTTCTTGATGTTATTCATGTCGAGGCGCGTACGCACGACGCAACATCCATTCTAAATCATGGCGTTCACTTTCATCCGGGCGGTCGTTATCATCCCCCTCAGCATGAATAGTCACTGATTCAATACGCTTAGTTGTAGGATTTTGCTTATTCAACACAATGCTGGCATTACTAAGATTCACACCTTCGGCCATAGCAAGCGTAAGCTGATGCGCTAACTGCGAAAGTAAAGACTCTTTAGCTGCAATATCGAGCCTTGTGGATAAGGATCCTGTTGAGTCCCGCATTCTAACGAATTGTGCAAAAACTTCAGGACTTAATCGGCCAATTACTCTGGCAGTTACGTTCGCTTCTTCATTAACATGAACGCCACGTCGAGTTATTTCTGGCGAAAATGGAAACACCGGATACGGAGGCTTTATAAAGCCAAAACCAGCCTTATAACCGTCCCTCGTCGGATTAAGTAGATTATCTATTTCTTCCTGAAGGTCCTGAGCGTTCTGAAGCATGCTAGATACTAACGGATTAGCATGGCCGATAGTGTGATATGGGACAAAATCAATCTGTTCAGCTAATAAAGCCTTTACACCTGAATCCTGAGAGCCGTCTCGTGCCTTAGCTGCATTAATCACTTCTGCCATTTCATCCATTGAACGATCAGCTGCTTCCTGAACGAGGAGCTGCGCCTGCGGTGAGGCCTCCGGTCCGAAAAGGTCCAGGATTGAAAATTCATCGGTGGCAGGGGCTGCAGATTCAAATGACATATAAACTCCTATTGCTGGCTACTAATTATACGCCTATGTATGGCGGGCGTTCAACTTAGGTGCGCCAAGTCTTCAATGCTCTTATACGGACAGCTATGAGATGTAGACCATGTTGCTTTAGTCACATTCTTTATTTGCGTCACTGTGAAGCCTGAAGGAGAGTTAGAGTCCACCTGCCGAAGGAATACATTCAGCGTGAACCGTCCTTCATACTTTTCAAGCACATGCTCAATAACCTCTCTACCAGCGATAAAGTTTCTTTTGAGTACATCAAGTGGCACTACGCGAGTCCTTTCTTGTGCATATACCCATGCTACTGCAGGATCAAGGTAGACATAATTTAAGACAATTGCGTAGTTAGCTTTCAACGCAGCATCAAAGTTTTGCTCCGCAATGCCCTTACTGGCGAACGTCGAATCCATAATGACCTGATAACGATCTTTGAGCGATTTTTTAAAAATGACGTCCACTAGCTTTGAAGCAGGTTTTTGGAAGCAGACTGAGTTTTTCTCGTTGTAGTATGGAAACCACCAGCGAAAATCATCAGCATCAATTCTGACAAAATTAGCCATGCTGGTGCTCTTAATAGTGTTATTAATGAGTTCTGTTTTACCAGCAGCCGGAGAGCCTGCCATAAATAAAATGGCAAGATTTTCTACAGGTTTTTTGTCTTTAGTCAGGTGGTTATAAAGTACGTCCTTAACAGCATCCTTGACCTCAAGCCCAAGAGGTTCAAGCAACTCTTTATCCAAGAAGTCCATTTTTTATCCCGATAGTGAGCGTAATTTTATATCGGTAATATTAATCAGTTCTTCAGTGAGATCCATAAAAAAAACAGCCCTCAAGGGGCTGTTCAAATGAAAAGGAAAGTGGTTTATTTAAGCCGTACTTTAGTCGATCAAATATTATTTTTTAGTAAAGCATAAAGCATTGCTCTGCTGTCGATGGTGTTTCCTTTCAGGTCTTTGCACACCCAGTTTTTGCGCTGAAATGTAATGTAGCAGTCGGTGCGGTTGATGCGCAGCGGTTCAGTCCTGCCTGCTTCCACAAACCCTTTTGCCTTCCAGATGCCGCGCATCTTATCCAGTTCGATCTGCTTCAAACCTAAATTCATAATGGGGAAATTCTTAAAATTTTAGAGTGGACCTATTCTGATATGAAATCACCCACTGGTCAATTCCATACTCCTAATCTTATACTGTATTTTTATACAGTGAAAAGGAGGGGTCATTATGCGCTTAAAAATAATAGCAATACCAGATGAAGCCGCGCCGCGTCAGGCTTTCAGGCAATTTCTTGAAACAGTGGCGGCGGGGTTCCCGTCTCCGGCCATTGGATATGAAGACACACCACTGGACCTAAACGAGTATTGTGTGAGGGCAAAGACAGCGACTTACTTCGTCCGCTGTGAGGGTGAGTCGATGATCGGGGCCGGTATTTTTGACGGCGATCTGCTGGTGGTGGATAAATCGAAGGCGGCGGCAGACGGCCAGATCGTGATTGCCTCTGTGGACGGGGAGTTTACGGTAAAAAAGCTGCAGCTGAGGCCGGTGCCGATGCTGCTGGCTATGAACCCGCGCTATAAGCCGATCCCTGTCGAGCCTGATGGTCTGGAAATATGGGGGGTGGTGACATACGTCATCCACCGTACTGACAATGTTCCTGCACAGTGACGTTAACGCATTCTACGTGTCGGCGGAGCTGGCATTCAGGCCGGACCTGCACGGGCGTCCTGTCGTGGTGGCGACGAACAACGACGGCTGTATCGCGGCGCTGAACCGCGAAGCAAAGAATGTGGGCCTTAAGCGGGGCGATCCGCTGTTTAAAATCCGCGATACCATTCGGCGCTACGGCGTGGTGGTGTTCAGCAGCAACTACACGCTGTATGACGCATTCAGCAAGCGTTTCCATACGATAGTGGGTGAATACGTTCCGAACCTGGAAGCGTACTCGATTGACGAGGTTTTCGGCTCTCTGGACGGCATGGAAAAGCTGGTGGACTTCCAGACCTTCGGGGAAGAGATCAGGCGCACCGTAATCCAGCACACCACGATGAAATGCGGCATAGGGATAGCAGAGACAAAGACGCTCTGTAAGGTAGCCACGCACGCAGCAAAGACCTGGCCTAAAACAGGCGGCGTGGTGGTGCTGACCGACCCGAAACGGCGCGACAAGCTGCTATCGTTGCTCGACGTCTCCGAAACGTGGGGCGTCGGCAGAAAGATAGGGGCCAGGCTGCAGCTGATGAACATCAAAACGATGCTCGACCTTGCCCGTGCTGACACAACCATGATCCGCAAAAACTTCAACGTGATGCTGGAGCGCACCGTGCGGGAGCTGCGCGGCGAACGCTGTTTCGAGCTCGAAGAGAACCCGCCGACTAAGCAGCAGCTGGTGGTGAGCCGTTCGTTCGGCAAGCGCCTCACCAGCCTGGATGAAGTGAGTAACGCGGTTTGCTTCTTTGCCACCAGCGCCGGTGAAAAGCTGCGGCGTGAAAAGCAGTACTGCCGGAATATCACCGTATTCATTCAGACCAGCAAACACGACCCGCGCCGCCCGTATTACTCACGCGGTGCCAGCCATTCATTTACGACGGCCACACAGGATACCCGCGATCTGATTGATGCCGCCGTGCGCGGCCTCAGAGCTATCTGGCGCGACGGCTATGAGTATGCGAAGGCCGGAGTGATGCTGGGGGAGTTCTGCGGTTCAGAGCAGCAGCTGAACCTGTTTGACGAGGCTCCGCCGCGACCCGGCAGCGATAAACTGATGGCCGTGATGGACAAGCTGAACAGCTATCAGCGCGGCACGCTGTTTATTGCCGGTCAGGGCGTTAATCCGGCCTACCAGATGAAGCGGGAAATGCTCTCTCCGCGCTATCTGACGCGCTGGGAAGAGCTACCCGTCGTAAAGATGAAATAACTTGCGATAAGTTAAAAAATATCAGTAATTTAGCTTAAGTGTGATTTAAGCAGGATTAGTACCACTACTTTTAGTAGTGGCGCTGATCACTTCTTGATCGACTCTTAGAGTGTGCATACAATCAGAAAAAACCGAAAACGCATAAATTCATGAAATGCGTTAATATTTTTCTGGCTTGGAGTTGTACGGATATGACTGACACAGCAAACTTCGCTTTTGTTTTAATGACACTTTTCTTTGCAGTACTGGCGCTGGTAACTGTCACTACATTGTACAGATTGCCTGCGATGTTGCGCGCATTTGATGCCTGCATAACTAAATCAGACTCACTCAATTAACCTGCATTCGCTTTAAGTTTCTACCTGCCTGATGACCTGCTGGCTGCTCTCTGAGCCAGCAGGCTTCATTTGCCACCGCTCAAAGTGAGCATAAGATTAAATTTAAATAAATTTTAGAATGTAATAAACTCCAGCGTGGAATTAACCACTGGAATATTACACATGACCGGCACTACTAAATCCCTCAATTTGAGCCAGCCGTTTCTTATCAGCGCTTTAATCGCTGAAATCGCAAGACAATCACCTCATGCCAAAGCGAATAACGTACAGTTCGCTGCCATTGTGGATGCGGCTAACCGTGTAGTTATTGCCTTCAATCGTGATAGCGGTGATGCGTGATGACTGACCGTTTTTACATGATCTGCACCAGGGATACGGTAGGCAGTAATGCCTCTTTCTGGTGCCAGAATGGTCATGGCTATCACACCAATATCGACAAAGCGCACGTTTTTACCCTGGCGGAAGCACAGAGCCGGTGGAATACAGGCCGGGATATCGATCAACCCGTTTGCGCTGACAGCGTGGATGCACTGGCCGTTGTTCACGTTGACCACCAGCATGTACCCGGCGAGTCGATCATTACCCCTGGCTGCAGCCAGTATGTTGCCTTTCAGAAAGGGCGCTGGGACGGCAATGATCTTTACTGGCTGCGCGACGGCGGACTGCCGACGACCGACTTCACACAAGCGGCCACTTTCGATAGGCCTGGAGACACTGCTGGACTTGTCTGGCTACCGTTCGCCACGGCTGATGCTGCTAAACGCCGCACGTTCCCCATCGCCATGCTGGATCATCGTCGCATGGTGCAGGATGCTGGCCTGCGAGTACCGGCACACATCAGCCGCGCCCGCCGCCGCAAACCCGGTACTGGAAAGATTCGTTTCAACTGCCCTGGATGCGGCCGCATTCACTGGCAACTCAATCCGTATGATTTTGAAGGCTGCGCCGACTGGCAGTGTGAAGGGGCGCGTGCGCATGGATAAGGCCGTATTAGATATGTGCTGTGGTCCGCGCATGATGTGGTTCGATAAAGCCGATCCCCGCGTACTGTATTCCGATATCCGGGAAGAAACCCACCAGCTGCCCGACCGTAAGCTGGTTATCAGCCCGGACGTGATTGCCGACTTCCGATCTTTACCGTTCCCGGATAACTCATTTTATGTGATTGCCTTTGACCCGCCGCATCTGGAGCGGGCAGGCGAAAAGGGCTGGCAACGCCTTAAATATGGAGTGCTCAATCGCGGAACCTGGCGCAACGATCTGCGCGCCGGATTTGCTGAGGCCTTCCGCGTGCTGCGCCCGAACGGCCTGCTGATTTTTAAATGGAATGAAACGCAGATCCTGGCGCGGGACATTCTGGCACTGACTGACCAGAAACCCCTGTTTGGCCACATCAGCGGGAAGCGTGGTTTAACGCACTGGTTTACCTTCATCAAAGACGGAGAGCAGTAATGAACCTGCGCAAGTTCTTCCGACTCAAAGCGCCCTGCGCGAACTGCCCGTTCCTGAAAGTTGGTGGCATCGAGCTGAATCCCGGACGCCTTGAGGGCATCAAAGCGCACCTGTTGCGAGATGACTACTCATCATTCTATTGCCATAAAACTACGCACCGCACTGGCGAAGAAGAGGACGAACACGGCGAGATTTACAGCCCGTCCGGGAAAGAAGCGCACTGCGCCGGCGCCGTGGCATTTTTGCTATCCCGCGGCCGTCATAACATCGCTATGCGCCTGGCGTTCATTGAGGGTCATACAATGCCTGCTGACTTCGAGCCAGCAATAAAATTGATCGCCACAGAGAGCTGAGGAAGCCGCCATGATCAACGATCGTCTCACTGATAAAGAGCTGGAAATGTTCGCCGCTGAACCGCAGAACAACCTGGCATTTGCGCCTAATCATGCGCTGACGCAGATGATGGCCAGAGAGCTGCTGGCGTTACGCCGTTCCGGTTTGGAGCTTGTGGAAGTGGCAAAGGCAGGGCTTGAGTATATCGACGCGATCCCGGCTGATATCGCTGACGCATTTGACACTATGCCGGGTTTTGACCGTGACTGGGCCGAAGAGGCAATTTATGAGGTGAAACAGTTGGTGCTGACCGGCACCCGGTGATCATCATTATCGCTGACGTGCGCGCTCACATGGTGCGCCACCAGCGACAATTGAGTATTCAGGCGTGAGCAGCGTTTCGACGTTCGATTAATTTGTTGGCGATAGACTCCACTTCTGCAAAGTCCTTTGAGGCGCTGGCTCTTAGCGCCAGGTTCCACTTACTGAGTGTACGGGCGTTAGCCGCCAGTTCACTGCCTGCTTTAATTCGCCCATTCTCTGCCAGCCATTGTGCAACGTCGGCCCAATCCCAAAGCGGTGACTGGCCTTTTATGCGCTGAATCGGGCAGGGGAAATCGCCAGTGCCGCGTGTGCCGTCTTTGAGCATAGCAATTGCCTGGCGGGACATTTCGGTAATTTCCGCAATGTCGCTTAAGCCGACTAGCGCAGAATCCACAGACGTCACTGTAGCGCCAATACCGGCAGACTCCACGTTATCAATTGCTGATGCAATCGCAACGTCCAGCGAGTCCGCTTCACGATCAAATTCCAGATAAACAGAACGGCCATACGCGCAAATCATCGCATCGTCACAGCCGCTTTCAAACAGCGCATCTTCCAGTCCTTCTGTCTCATACGTTACGCCTGAGAGTGTCAGAGTGAAGTTATAAAGCGCCATAATACCTCTTCATTTTCGTTAGTTTTGTGACTCGGTAAAGAGTGGCGTTAACCACTCTTTACCGGGCAAAATCAAGGGCAGTGACCTACCTTCCGCTTAATTTGCTTGGCGTGATTCTCCGGGTTTTTCGGAGTAGACCACACACTCATTTGATGATCCCGGTGCTCATCTTCTGGATTCCCGCACCGCAGCTTACAAAAGCAGTGGGCTGAATCGCCCGGTGGAACCCAAACCCAGCCTCTCTCCAGCGCATATTCAATGGCTGCTTGAATATGCTTGTTCGGATGTTTCTTCATTCGCCTCCGACAATTTTAATTTTACTCTCCGTGTTGACGCTCGTCAACGAAAAGAAGAGTAACTCATTTTGATTGTATTGACAATCAAAATCATGATCTGTATCTTGCACGTCATGGCGTTGCTTTAGCGCCACCGCCCTGGCGGATCCAGGCACTAAGGAATACTGTTATGAATATCTCTCCAATGACTGCCACCGCTGCGCTCCAGCACATGTCTTACACCCTGACCGGCGCAATTAAGCAGAGCCAGCAGCCTGGCTTTATCGCGGCAGAAGCCTACGCGGATATCAAAACCAATTACGAGCTGGTGGCTACCAACTGCACAGACCTGGCGACCGTTGTCTGGCTGCGTAATCACCTCTGCTTTGGCTACAGTGGCGATGAGCACACTTTTGAAGAGATCAACCTGGGCTACCGCGATCACATCGACTTCATCCTCAAATCAGGCTGGCGTCCGGGTACTGCACCGGCGCACAGAATGACGCTCAGCAATATGTTTGAGCTGGACTGGTGGGACCCTCAGCAGATCGTAGTGACTTCACACACTGCGGATACCGTCACCGGTACGGCCACCATGACAGACACGGAAGGCGAATATCAGTTCGCGTTTGAGTGGACCATGATCATGGGTGAAAAGGCCGAGGAATATAACCTGCCGTTTATGGTGTACATCACAGCAGCGCGGTTTGACCTGCCGTATGAGTTCTCACTGTTTGAATATGACGGCAGCCCGCTTGATGCGCTGACGGCGTTACAGGAAATGGATTGCGCGCTGGGATTCTGTAATGAGTATTTCACCGATGTTTACGACAAATATGCCCCGGCAGAAGGGGCAGTTAACCGAGGCTAATTATGACCGATAAAGCACGCGACCCACGGGCTTTAAATTCAGTTAAAGGAGCCGCCCCTGCGACGGCTCAGATTCAGATGCGCGTCATTCCCGAAGTTAAGAACCGGTACGTCGCGCAGGCGCAGCGGGAAGGGATGAAACTGTCAGAATGGATTCAGCATCATCTAAATGATGTTTGCCAGTCGGCAGATGAACACGCGCAGCTGTCTGAAAATATAGCGGTGAAGAATACATTTTTCCGGGTATACAACCATCGGGATAAGACGTGGCGGACGCAAGAACGTAGCACGGGAAGGTTCGGCATTATGGATCCGCTCTATACAACCGAAGAGTCTCAAGCCGGTTTTTTTTGGGCTGATGAAATTAAGCACTAGAGAAACTTGGTGCGCAGATGGCTATCCAGATTTATGAGGAAGCTATTCCCTATACACCTACCAGGGAAGAGATACGCTTTCGTAACGAGTGGAATAGTTAGCCCGTGTGTCAGCAACAGGATAAGAACACCAGTGATTAAACAGGAAATCAGGGCGCTGTTTCTGGCGCACGGCTTCAAAATGGAGCAGCAGCCTGATGGCAGTACCGATTTAAACTCTGCCTGCTACAGCGTCGCTCAGGCGCTTGCAGAGCAGTTCAGCGATATTTACGGACAACCGGCAGGGAATGTCGAGATCGCCGCTGGTGGTGGCGCAGAGGCGCACACGATGGCGCTGTTTCACGATAAGGCGGCAAGCATAGAATTTCCGACTTATATCATGCGTAAGCCGTCGAAAACCTCCGCGCTGGCCACCAGCAAAAATCCGGCATCCGGGCGCTGATGGACGACCGGCTAAGTAAGTACGGCTGGCTATCTTTTGAGGGCTGGCCGGACAGTGAAGTTCATGACTATCTCGCCACTAAATGCGGCATTATCCACGCTCGCAAATTGCCGGATGGCAGCTGAACTAATGTTCTACGGCTGATACGCACCTTAGCCATTCGCTCTCAATGGACGTCTTTCATATTCTCCAGTATTTTTAACTGATTAGGATGAGTGCTTAGGAATGTAAAAAGTGATCGATGATCCGCTACCAGCAAGCTGGCAAGACCTTCAGTTCGGTGTTCAACGTATTTTTCGAAACCTCGGTTTGAATGCAGAGGTAGAAGTTGATTTAGAAACCCCACGAGGTTCGGTCAATGTGGATGTACTTGCGACAGATATTCGTAGCTTAGATAAAATTACATATATCGTGGAGTGCAAAAATTGGAGCAATAACATTCCTCAGTCGGTGGTTCATTCGTTCACTACAGTAATGCACGAAACCGGCGCTAATGTTGGGTTTATTATTTCAAAGCACGGCCTTCAGCAGGGAGCAAAGCGATACACCAAAAATACCAATATTATCGGGATGACCTATCTGGAGTTTCAGCAAAGATATTTTGAGGCTTGGTGGAGAAGGTACTTTTGTCCGCGTATTGGCGATGCAGCGGATGAGCCTCTTCAATACGTAGAACCGATGAACGGTAAGCGGGACCAAGAATACGCCAAACTTAGCCCTCAAGCTCAAGAGGAATTTAATCAACTAGACCGAGAACGAGGCATGTTAGTTATGGTCCTGGCTATGATGAATGCTCCATCATATAGTCCGTTCATGAGAGATCAGGGAGATATTCCAAATAACCTTGAAGAGTTTAAAGCGAAAGTACTCACGCAGATAGCACCAGGCATTGATTACCGCTGTAACACCTTTAGGGAGTTGCTGGAAATTATTTTGGAATATCTGGCGGATACTAAAGCCAAGTTTGATGCAATATTCGGAGGGTCAATATTTGAGCCGAGGGAGTCTAGGAATAAGGTTACTGTGCAGGGGCCTCCGTTAGTTGGTGATGTTTACCATTATTAATTTATCCGGCTGGTGGCCGGTTATCAATTTAAGCAAATCAGAACGGCAGAAAATGGAAATCAGGATTAAATGTCCGCACTGCGGCTCAGCAAGCGTTAAGAGCAGCAGGGCGGTCTATGAGCAGGGAACCTCCAACACGCGCAGTGTCAGCCACACAGGGTGGATATCGAATCGCGGATCGGGTGGAAGCAGGCGACAGGGCAGATCAACGCGTCAGTCGGTTGCTGCTTCGCGTAATGCACCAGCTGGCGGAAAGCTGGAGGTGCTTACGTTTGTCGGCTCGTTCCTCCTGTCTGCCTGGCTGATACTTGATATACCGGCAACCACAGTCGCAGGTTCGGTAATAGCAGGTTTAATCATCGCATTGCTGATAACCGCGCTGGTGGCGCACCTCAACCGGCATAACCGGCGCAGGGCGCGTGAGAACTACAACAGGCAGTGGTATTGCAGTAAATGCAGCGACACGTTTTTACGCGATGACGTAGCCAGCGCATGATCTGACGCGGCTCGTGGATAAGCGGTCAATTACTTGCAGTACCGGCACCACCAGCCCGCAGGAATAAAAGATCCACTTAAAACAGGCGTTCCACGCGCCTGCCTGGCGGTTGCCCTAAGCCGCCAGCATCCCTAGAATGCGCCCTTCTTTACGCTATACAGACGATTTTCAAACGGACTTATGACACAACAACTCAAATCTATTCAGGCGCTGCGCGGGCTTGCCTGCCTCGCCGTCGTTACCTTCCATTTCCGCTACCAGATACAGGAGCAGTACCCGGCATTAACCAAACTGCTTTCAACCGGCATTGTTGGTGTGGATCTGTTTTTCATCCTCAGTGGCTTTGTTATCACACTCTCTGTATCGCGCATGGGTACCGGATTTGCTGCAGCAGGCGACTTCCTGAAGCGCCGTGCGCTGCGCCTGCTGCCCGCCTACTTCATTCTGCTGCTGATCAACTTTTTCTTAAGCGGAGGAATGGCGACATTTCACTATGCTGATAAGACGCAGGCGGTGATTAGCGCGGCGACGCTATCTGTTTACCTGCCACAGCACGCGCCGTTTTACGTGGACGACAACGGGTTTATGGGCGTGCGCTGGACGCTCAACTATGAGTTTCTGTTTTACCTGATGATGGCCGTCTGCCTGCTGGTCCGCGCACGCTGGGTGGCGCTGGCCGCAATGCTGGGCGCGGTGCTGGTGGCAGTACCGATGGCAGCAGGCCACCAGCCGACGCTGCTGGTGGAAGGTTATGACATGGGCTACGCCTACCTGAACCTGATGACGAACCCGATTATCTGGCAGTTCGCTGCAGGCGTTCTGATTGGTCTGGTTTACCCGCACATGGCGCGCCTGCCGGTTGCCATGCGGGTGCCGTTCCTGCTGGCTGCAGTTGCCCTGTTTGTGCAACACATTTTCAGCTACCAGAATATAGGGCATGGCCTGATGGCTTCCGGTACCGTACTGGCACTGCTGCTGGCCGCTGTGGCGTTCAACGACAGCTGGTTAGGGCGCATCACGCCGCGCTGGCTGGTATTCCTGGGGGATATTTCTTTCTCTGTATACCTGATCCACATTGTGACCAAAGCCCGGTTAGCAAAGGCGTTCACGGATCAGGGTATGACGTTCTTCGTGTGTAACGTCCTGCTGGCGCTGCTGCTGGGCTGGCTTAGCTACCGTTATATTGAGCCAATCGGACAGAAGATTGCGAGGCGGCGCAGAGAAAAAGCGCTCCGTACCGCAGGCAACGACGCATAGCCCGCAATACTAACAGCCCGCATCACGCGGGCTTTTTAATGCCTTACTACCCCTTATCCGGCACATCGCGCTATGCAAAAAAAAGCCTGCGCATGGCAGGCTAACGGACTCAAAGAGATTGATTGAGGTTTCTCATAACGTGTGGGTTATGGGGTTCTCTGTAGAACGGGATTAACTGTAGCTGTGTCAGCCCGACAAACCAGCTTCAGAAAGCTAATTTTCTCGCCACCTCACATAAACAGACATAAAAAAGCCTGCACAGGGCAGGCAAATCGTATCGCAGGGAAGTCCATCTGATATGCAGAAAGGTGCATGCCTGTCTGCTGATAGCAGCTTACAGGGCAGAGGACAAATCACACCGTTACGCATATCACAAACCGCTTATCCTGGCCGTCACACTGACTCAGAGGCCACCAGCATGACCACACCAACCGACTTAAACAGCACTTCCAACGATGCGGCCGCATTGCCCGACACATTCAACGCCGGCAAATTAACGTTAATCGCCGGCGCAGCATTTTCTCTGCCGATCGCCCCGGCGCCGCTGGTGTTAACGTTCTGCGCAACAGGCGGCACGCGGGCGCAGCTTACAGTGAATAAGGGCGGGGTGACGTTTGAAGGCGACCCCGACGCTGCAGCGGAAATGTTTATCGAGGCGCTGACAAGAAAGCACGCGGAGCAGTGGATCGCGCAGCAGGCGCAGCTGGAGGAAGCAGAAGCCCAACTGACGGCGTACTCACACCACAATGGTCTGATGATGCTCTCACAGCGGCTGGTGGACGCAGAGAAGGAACGCGACGCGCTGCGGACAGAGATTGAACAGCTACAAATAGGTTAAAACGTTCACTGTAGTCAGTAGAAGTTGTAATTGTGAACAGACGAAAATAAACCCGCCGAGGCGGGTTTAATATCGTGAAACTACCAGTACTATGTGTAAACAGCTTTTTATTTCGAAGGGATATAACACCCATCTTCCTAGCTGAAAAGTATAAGGTTCCGGAGCGTTTAAGTCCCACGGTACAAATCCGCCGACGCCGATACCTTTTTCACCTAGTTCCTGAATATACCTATTGTTAGCACAATCATAAATGTATACCCGACCAACAACATTTCGTATGGTTCCAGCCCATAAAGCAGCGCCAAACTCCGTCTGTATGTTATCGCATACTAAATAATCGTGCATTAAAACAAATTGGCGATAAATTTGGCCAGCAAGGCCTACTCCAGACTGCTGAGGATCTACATAAGCCCCACGAATCTGCTTAGCTGATACAGGAGCATTGTTACGATTTAAAATCGTGATATGGTCATAAGCAAATCGCGCAACAAGGACAAAGTTGTCGTCATCCTCCATTCTGAACTTCGCGATCTCTTTAGCAACTTCTTCATCACTCAAACCGTCATTACGTAGGTTTTCTATAGACTCTTCAATAAAATCAGGCGAATGAAACTCTAGCCTGTAAACTTCAGCATAGTAATCAAATTCAGATAATTTGAAGCCTACCTCAACAATACGGTATACAACTACATCGTCTGGGACTAAGAAGTCGTGAGTTCTTAAAATAGAAACCCCGCCTGATAAAGACGGGGCAACTGATAAATCTTTAGTGTAATTTCCACCATTTAACGTTGGTGCCATTCCTTATGCCATCCTGGGTCTCTTATCATTTCTGATATTATCGCTAACGGCAACATCCATGTTGAAATACTCATGCATGAAGGAAGCAATAGAATCTTCGATGGAATGAAGAATATCTTCGTTAACGCGTAAATCCGGATACTGTTTTTTAGGCTTAACAGTAAAGCGCACTTTATTATTGCGTATCGCTAATTCAGCCAAAGGTTTAACGACCTCTGTATCCTTAGCGCGCAGAATGTCACTCACCAAAGTTACGATGAAGTGCTGACTGTCATTGTGGGTACGGCTAAGCATCCTGCGCACTTCAACAGTGTCAGGGGACAGTGAACGCGGCTTAATCGTGTCAATCACACTGGTATTATCCATAATCGTGTGAATTGAACGTTCGCTTTTCGCTCTTGCTTCGCTATGTAACATTTTTCCACCTTAGCCGGGATACATGTATCACCAGGCAGCTCGTTTATGTGAGCCAATCAAGTCGGTTGACGACATTCGTCAACGGTCCACTAAATCTACGTAACAGTAGTAGATTTGGCAAAGCTAAAAGTGCTAAATCCCCTTTAAACACTGGGAAAATACCGTTTTCGGACTGTTGCAAGTCGCTGCTAAAGTTGGTCATTGGTTGACCACTAACAGAAAGAAAAGATCTGATGAAGAGGGCTTCATTGCCGTAATAACGACCAAAAATCACACTACTTTATAGCTGGGATATCTTTTAATCGTGTGGTGTATCGAGGCGAGAGCATTTCACGCTTCATCTGCCACGCGCTGTCTTGCTCTCCCTGTCCTGCGAAGAATACCTTCCCCTTCCCGGAGCGATTGATAGCATCCAGCGCGGCCATCAGCGCATCTGCGTTTGCCCGCGGCTGCTGCTCACTGAACATGTCGAACTGCGCCACACCAGATTGATAAAAATCACCCAGCATTACGCCAGCTTTGGCGTACCGGTAGCCGTCCCGCCAGATGGTGCTCAGCCCACGCAGGGCGGATTCAATAATGTCCCGTGTATCGCTGGTGGGGTAATCACAGATACAGGAAGCCGTATTCGAATACTGCGGATCATCCCCGTGCCTGGCGGTGGCGATCGACACGCCAATATGACGGCAACGTGAGTGTTGCTCTCTCAGCTTTTCTGCTGCACGGGTGGCATACAGTGTGACGGCCTGCTTCATGTCCTCCAGCTCTGTGATCCTCTCGCCAAATGACCTGGAGTTTAAAATATTCTGCTTTGGCGGCGGGGCGTCTTCCAGTGCAATGCAGGATTCACCATTGAGCTCGCGGGTAGTGCGCTCAACGATGACGTCAAAGTTTTTCCGGATCATGCTGATGTTGCTGTCAGCAAGCTGTAAAGCCGTATTGATACCCAGCTGATACATGCGCTTGGTAATGCGCGGGCCGATACCCCATATATCGCTGACGTCGGTCAGGTGCAGTAGTTTTCGCTGCCGGGTTCGGCTCGACAGATCAACCACGCCTTTTGTTTGCGTCCATTTCTTCGCAGCATTGTTGGCTAATTTGGCCAGCGTCTTCGTTGGGCCAAATCCTACGCCGATAATCAGCCCGGTTTCACGCCGGACGCGCTCACGCATCTGCTGTCCGAACGTCTCAAGGGGGATCACATTGCTAATGCCGGTGACGTCCAGAAATGACTCATCTATGGAGTAAACCTCCTGTCCAGCCGCCATCTCTCCCAGGATGGCCATCATGCGTGCAGATAAATCGCCGTACAGCTCGTAATTGGAACTGAACACATGCACGCCATTCTGTCTGAAAAAACGCTCATTCAGAAACAGCGGCGCCGCCATCTTGATCCCCAGGCGCTTTGCCTCCGCCGAACGTGCGATCACACAGCCGTCATTGTTCGAAACGACGACAATGGGCTTACCGCGCAGATCGGGCCTGAACACGGTTTCACAGGAGGCATAAAAGTTATTGGCATCGGCCAGCGCGAACATGCTTACTCTCCAGCGGGTCCGTTAAAGCCGATCCCGGCCACATCCGTTAAGGCATAAGCCACTACACCCCACACAGGAAGCGCCTGGCTCACATCGAGCAGCGTTACAGTCTCGTCCGCATCCAGCGCTTGTAGAGCGGGAACCGGATTGAGCAGTAACCGCCTTAGCGTCAGCTCGCCGTCAAACTCCGCCACGATAAGCTGGCCGTGTGCCGGCGTCAGGGCGCGATCGATGGCCAGCACGGACCCTTTGACGATCCCGGTGCCAGGGCAGTCGGACTCGCTGCGCATCAGATAGGTTGAGTAAGGGGAAAGATATACCAAATCGCCCAGGTTCAGGCGCGTTTCAGTGTAGTTCTGGGCGGGGCTCTGAAAGGCCATTGCAATGCTCCATTCTCATCTGCGCTATATAGCTCCTGACATGAGTATAAGACGCAACAGACGTTATGCCTGCCGCGTATCAACAGGCATAAAAAAAGCCCCGGTTAAGGGGCTTTGGAGAGCAAAGGCTAATGGCAACATCAAGCAAGAAACATCCGGTATGTAAATTACCAAACCCTTAGATTTATACAAGCTCTTTCAGCGCCAGCCTGAAACACTTTAACCCGCTAATTCTGGCAGGTATTAACGCCTTTTATTCCGCTTTCTGCGGTTCTGCCGTTGCCGCTGCGGCCACCAGCTCCGGCTCAGGCTGTGGGACGTCGGCTTTCATCTTTGCCAGCAGAATAGTGCGCTGTAATTGCGCCTTTTCGGTAGCCTCTTTCACCATGTCTTCATCCAGCCCGATAACCGCGTATTTATCGAGGCCTTCAACACGGAACAGGTTCGTTTCAGACACCAGCTGCTTCAGGCCAATTTCATTCTCCGGGGTAATGTAGAGCAGTTGCGGCTCTGCTTCTGCGCCGTCCGGGATGTACACATAAGCACGCTGGCCAACGCCGATTGCCTGAAGGAACAGGAGGCAAACTGCCAGAGGCAGTGAGGGATGTGACACGCTCATTGGCTGTAGCTTACCGGCCAGCAAGCCGTGTAGTTTTACGTCATATGGCCTGAAACGGCTGATTGTCTCCACGCGCCATGAGCCCGCCAGCGAACCGTCCACAAATGCCTCGCCAGTTGCATTCATAGCGATCTGACGCATGAGTAGTTGCGCAAAGCTGTTATCAAGCGTCGGCGCGAGGGGCAATGCGCCGGTTTTTTCGTTGATAGAGTTCACAGCATCCTGGCGGCTGGCGGCATCTTCCGGCAGTTCTTGTTGGTGTAACAGCCAGAAGCGATCGTTTTTGTTAACCCACACTGTCACGCCTTCAACGTTCTGCGGCTCAAAACCCAGCGCGCCCAACAGCGCAATCTCCACATCTTGCGGAAGGATCTCGCCCTTATCGTTCAGCTCAATCGCGGTTTCTTTATTGATAATGTATCTGGTCATGATCGGGCCTTATTTGGTTGTGGTCTTTTTGCTGGTGGAGGTGCTGCTGGTGGTATCGGTCGCTGCTGGCTCTTCAGTTGCTGCTGTCTCCTGCAACTCTGCCGAGGTAGTGGCCGTATGGTCCTCTGTCGGCGTCGGATCGGCCTGAACCGATGTAGAGGAGCCAAAGCCGTTATCGCCCCGGACGGTTTCTGACAGCTCATCGACTTCTTTCCAGGTGACAGGCTCGACTTTCTCGATCATTGCCTGCGCAATTACCATTCCGGCTTTTGGCTCAATGAACTCGCCACCTTCATCGGCAATCATGCGCAGTTTGATCTCGCCACGGTAATCGCTGTCGATGATGGCCACGTTGTTTGCCAGGCGCAGGAAGTTATTCGCCGCCAGCCCGGAGCGGGGATAAATCTTCATGCAGTAGCCTGCCGGAATCTCCACGGCCAGCCCGGTTGTGATCCACCATGCACGCGGCTGGCGTGCCGCGCCTGGCGTCTGTACAACGTTGAGTTTCACGTCCAGCGCGGTGATATCCCACGCAGCAGCGCCGTCTGAACCTCGGAACGGCAGTACTGCATCAGGGGTGAGGCGTTTGATCTTAACTTGTGGCATGGCTTTTCTCCGGTGATTTAAAGGTGTAATGGCGGCGCTTGCGGACAGAGTTTTCATAAAGGGGAACGTCTGTGTATTCCACCAGCCCGCGGGCAATGAGTTTCTTAACTGACTGCAGGAAGAGGGAGTGACTTACATCAAATTCCTGACGCACGTTTCTGGCGGTGATGTACCGGTGCTGGTTGAGCAGCATCAGAATGTATTCTTCAATCTTCCCCATCTTCAGGGGCATCAGGCTGGTGGCATACGCGGCAGACACTGCCAGGGTGTACTCGTTGTCAATAGACCGCGTGATTAGCCCATTCTTCTGCAGGTCCAGCAGCGTTCCCCGGATGACGTGCGTAGACGTGTCAGGCAGGGCGCGTGTAAAGCGGCGGCGCGTGGCGATACGCTCATCTTTCAGCAGCAGCAGCACAGCTGAGGCTGTCTCCGGATAGCGGGCGCGAAAAATTTTAAGTTTTGGTAAAAGGCGCTTCAAAGTTCTGTTATCCTTGCCAATGGTTTATTTCGGATACCTACATCCAGTGGTTAACGTTTGAACCTGATTGATTGAACGGAATAAGGGAGCCAGTGATGGTTCCCTTTTTCTTTAGTCCTGAGTCCATTTCTCGCCCGTATCCACGCACACCACGCCGTGACACACACGCCCTTGATCGAGCCTGAAAGCCATGCCGCCCAGCCGGTTGCGCCTGCGATAGAATTGCGCGCCTGACAGGTAGGCATGCGGCACGCCGGAATCAATCGCCCCTTCCTCCGTACACTGGCCGTCTTCTGCATCGGCATAGCCACGCGCAAACTCGCTGAGCACTTCACGCCGGTCTTCAAAGCGAATAATTTCGCCCTGATCCGGATCGCGTGCGTACTCGATCGCGCCGGATTTAACGAGGGATGCGACGGTTTTGGGATGCCGGAATATTTCCTCGCCCCAGTACTGGCCGGTGCAGGAATCGACGTAGGAGCCGCTGGAATAAGTGCCGATAGGGTTAGAGACGTCGTGAGCCATAGCCACTGCGACAAAGAAGTTAACGACGTTGCCGGTAACAGACATTATTTCCCCGCAAAGAGCCGTTCCCGGCTGCTTAAGGTGTTGGTTTCCTGCCGGGTGAAAGCATCGTCCACCAGCCCAACAAACGCGGCAAATTCACTTCTGTAATACTCCAGTAGTTTATTTGCGGCGCGGTCGGTGATGTTTTCCACGTAATAGCAGGCGCTGTGTCGGTCGCGCCAGGGTTTATCGAGGGTCAGCAGCGGAACGGCTTCAGAGAGGGTATTAACGCTGAACTCCACCAGCACAACTCCGCCGCGCTCGATGGCGGTGAAGTTCAGCTGGTGGGCCTCAACGGTAAACGTTCGTGTCAGTAAGATTTTTTCTCTGGCCATCGGTAATCGCAGGGTGCGGGACGGCCTGAATTGTGGGGGATAAACCTTACCGTTACAATTATTATTTCTTTAGATTTCGATAAACTTAATTCTCTATTCTCCGTCCAGTATCCCCGACATTTTACCTTTTTGACTTTCAGAGCGGCGCAGATAGCGCATAACGGTTTTCGGATCCTGCCAGGTGCCTTCCTGCATGATTTGGGTAATCGTTGCGTCGCGTTCGGCCATGTCCATCGCCGCACCGACACGGGCGCTGTGACCGGACCATTTTGTATAACGCCCTTTGTTATCCTGCACCGGGTCTTTACCCAGCAGATCCCATGCGTCTTTGAAAATCTTCTCGGTAGCCGGTGCCGACATAGGTTTTTCAGACACGCCAGCCGTATTGTTATGGCGGACCGGCCCGAAAACCATCGCATCCGGATGGTGGATCAGTCCGGAAAGGTCCAGCCAGTGCAACAGATGACCGGCAGCGGCACGGCTGAGGTGCTTTATCCCGCCTGCAGCAGTGACCATCGTTTTAGTGTGTGACAGGTTAATCACCACATGGCCATTGTCGCTGATATCGAGATCGCGCACCCGGATGCGGCTGAGCTCGGACATTCGGCAGAGTGTGTTGTAGGCAACAAACAGGAATGCCAGGTTGCGTTGATCGGTCAGCTTTTCGGAGCGTCCCATCAGGTGCGTCAGCAGTTGCAGGTCTGGAAGGCGGAACGGGATCGCCTGGCCGGTACGTTCACCCTGCAAAACGGCCTCGCGCCGGATGCGTTTCATGGCACGTTTCAGGTCCACGCTTCCTCTGAGGTCCGGGAGTCCGCTTTCCCGGCATAACATGTTCATCATGGCGTAATGTTTGTCGATCGTGCTCGATGCGAGACCGCTCTCCGCCATCTCCAGAAAGTAATCCCGCGCCAGCTCAGGCTCTATCGGCAGATAGGCAACGGCACGGTCGTTACACCAGAAAGCCCAGCGCCGGATAACTGCCAGCAAGTCACGGAAAGTATTCTCGGAATAAGCGGCCTTATCCGCGATGAATCTGCGCAGATTATTAGCGATATCTTCCGGCGTTAATTTGGTTAATTCAGCCGGAAGCGCGCCGGTCTTTATTTGGGCCAGATGTTTCATTTATATATTCCTTCCAAAATCAGCGAGACAACGCTACGCGAAATCTACAAAAACAGCAGGGGTGTGATACGTCAGATTTCACGTAGCGACGCCTGATGCAAAACCGCTCACAAAGTGCGCAGTTTGCCAGCGGCTTCGCTAATCTGATCATTTGATCATCAACCACTGATCAAGCATACATGAAACAGGGGAAAGTTTATATAAGGCTTATTATTTAAAGTTTCATTTTTTGGAACTAATCGGGTGAATGCTGGCTTAAGGAGTAACTAAATCGAAAAATTTGCAAATTCGTTACGCTATTGTTCGTGATCGCAAGCATGCCTTCATATATGATCATTTGGCATTCAATTTGATTGCAAGTAGTTACTATTATCAGTTGAGGCTATTGCCTTGGGCGCGCTGCGCCTGGTCATAGTTACATAACCCTGAACACACAGTTTCATTGATAAGCGTGTACAGCGGAAATATCTGACAGATGCACAATGCAGACTATTCTTATTATTGCAATTCTAAGGAGAGTTAATTTTACATGGCTACTGATTCTGTCTATATTCGCCTGCATTAAGTCCAGAGAGACTTGTACCGCTCATTAATATTTTTGGAATACATTATGCCTAACTTCAGCGATGTAGAATTTGAGAAGCGTTATAAACATTTTCTACAGGTACAATCCGAGTGGCTAACTCTCATTACGGACCACCAGATTTTCATTGATAAAAACGCCTTGGGTGAAGAATGCCGTCCAATCGGGTTTATCACTGACAAGAAAGCCTTCCAGCGCGCCGAGCACCTGCTGGCCGATTGGCAGAGTTTTGCTGACCTGGCAGAAGAGAAACGTAAAGCGCGTTCTATCGCTATCACCACGAACCTCTATCTGCCAGTTCCGACCCTGATAGTTAATCCTAAGCACGTCACCATTAACCGCTTCCGCGCCACTGCGACCGCGAACCACACACGCGAAGATATCCTCAGACGTTATGAGAAGCAGATCGGCAAGCTGCGCAAGGTTCCGTTTGCTGCCGGTGCCATCATGTCGCTGGAGGATGAGAAAAAGGTATTTGAAGAGGCCGCGCCTGGCGCAATGTACCGCGCACGCACCAGCAACTACTCTGACATTCAGATAACGGCGCGTTACACCGACGACAAGAAAGACGAAGGTGAATCGTTCCGGTATGGCGCGCACGGCATGCTTATCTACGGCGACAACCTGAATAAAGAGCGCGACATTAAGCTAAACGTTAACAGCAACGGCGGTTACACGTCCGCTTATGATGCGATCTCTCCAGTCACATGCTCAGTGCTGCCTAATGCCAAGCTGTACACGATGGAAGACGTAGAATACAGCAAAACCCTGGCGGCGCAGCGGTCCTCAGTTGCCTACACCGTCAATACGCGCCGCGCTCAGTTTGAAAACCGGGCAAAGGCTAAGATTGCGAAGGCAAAAGACGCACAGGAAGCGCGTCTGTTTAAGGCTGAAATCGACGAAAACCGCGACCTGCTGGAAAAGCTGGAGGCCTATGACTGGAGCCTTCTTGATAAGAAAGTGGCAGCTGGCGATACAGAACAGCTGACTATGCCGGAAATTCGTAAGCGTTACGGTGGTGAAGAGCCTCGCGCCGGTAAAAACATGCGCAATATGTACACTTTGCTGCGTGAGTTAGAAAGTAATCAGAAAAAGCAGGGCCAAGAATAATCAGTATCGTGCCACCAGCAATGAAAACAGAAGGGCGCTTATGCGCCCTTTTTTATTGCCGTCAATCTGCCGCTTCGCCTGGTTGTTAAGCAGTTACTGACTATAGTGGTTGCCCGCTGGTGGTCATGTCAGCAGTGCATCCAGTTCCGACAGTTCATCCAGCTTACTCTGTGTGAAGTCAGCCATATCTTCGCTCAGTTCGGCCTCTGCCGGACGGTAGCCAATCAGGAAGATGAAGCAGTAGGTATCCCAGCGGTCAGGCGACTTGATGTTAAGTTTCTGGCGCATCTGCGGCTTAGGTACCATCATGATACGGCCCATTTCATCCATAAAGTACGGAATCTTTGAAGCCTGCTCTGCCGTGTGCTGCGAGATATCAATGCGCATACGGCCCGACCGGATCGCGTCAGCGGCCATAATGTTCGACCAGGCGCGCTGATTCTTAAAGCGCTCCCTCACCTTCTTACTGAATGGCGGCTGGCCCCAGCGGATACTGACTGCATTCACACCCCGGCGCTCCAGCTGCTTAAGCGTACCCGATCCCACGCCGTCACCATCCACCGCAATCGTAATGCCCGGATAGCGCTCTTGAGTGCATTCATTGGCGATGTAGTCACCGAATGAGATCGGGTCCATTGTGCCTGGCATTTCCACCAGCTTAAACGACACGACGCGGCGCGCATCACCACACCCGGATACCTTACAGATGTTGAGTATCGACTTATCACGCCCGTTACCGACGTCAGCGGTAGCAACCCAGCCCCAGCCCTTCTCAAGAAACACTTTCCGGCGTGCTGCGCGATCGCACTCGTCACGCCCCAGCAGATAGCCGCTGACGTTGCGCGGGAAGCGGCCCAGCACCTTCACCATGTATTCCAGTGAATCGCGCCCGCCGTACTCCACCAGCTTCTCCCGGATGAATTTCAGGGTTACGTGCGGCGCTTCTTCGGAGTTGAGCACAATGGCATTCCAGAAGCCGTTAGGGTTATCCGGGTGTCTGGCTAACGAATGGTGCGAGTCGTAGAAGTAACCACTGGGGCGAGTGGGCTGTGACATCATCAGCATGCGGTTATCGTCTTCTGTCAGCGCACCACGCATGATGGCGATCGCTTTGTCAGAGATACCCGACGCCTCATCAAGGATCAGCAGTATGTGTGCGGCGTGCTCACCCGCCAGCGCTTCCTCATTACCCAGACGATAGCCCTTACAGAGCACCTCCCAGATGCCCTTACGCGACTTCTCATAAAACATGGTATCGGTCAGGGTGAAGTAGTTCTGAAGCCACGGGTGACGTCTGGCGGCGTTCGCCCAGTAGGTTTTCACATACTTGAATACGCCGGTCTTAACCTGCCCGATTTTGTTGGCCACGATGATTACGCGGGCATCCGGATACATGATCATGTAGATAAGCAGCATCATGGCCGTCAGTGATGATTTACCGGTACCGTGTCCGGACGTTACGGTAGTCTGGCTCCCGGTCTCCTGGACGGAGTTCATGATCTCTTCCTGTTGCCAGGTGGGGATCATGCCAAACAGCTCAACGACGGCCAGCGCCCAATTATAGCGGTACCGGATAACCATATCGCGCCAGCGCGGGTCCGTGGTGACGCTCTTAATTCGCTTCTGGCCACCCATCAGGCTTCATCCTCGCCCGGAATGACGTCTATCTCAGGCGGTATATCGTCGTCATCGCCATACAGCTCCGCCGTGGCCATATAGTCAAAGTTGCCATTCAGATTACCCTCGCCCGCCGTTTCGCCGGCGCGGTTCTCTCCGTCCGCCTGAACGTCACCAAATCCACCACCATCCACCAGCGCCGCGACTGCTGCACGCCGTTCCTCTACAAAGGCTGCGCTGGTGGCCTGCTGTTCGCGGAACTTCCTCGCATCCCGATCCAGCTGGTCTTCAGTAACCGCCCCGGTTTCATCAACTGGCGGCTCGGCGTTCTTGAGCTCGTTTTCAAGGCGTCGGGACAGAGACTCTGGCAGCTTGATACCGTGCCGCTCGATGTACTCTGCCGTCTGCAGTAAGTCCCAGTCCTTTTCCTCGCGCAGCTGGTAGGCACGGCTGATCACCTCACCGGCGTTATGCGTCAGCGCATGCTTCTCATTGTCGCGCCGGTTCTTATCAGTACCGCTGGCGATCGCCGCCACCCGCGTAGCGTGGTCATTAACCAGATAGCCGACTTCAATCATCAGCTTGGTCATTTTCAGGATAGGGTGAGGCCCGCCGCCGCCCTCGTCATCACCCTTTTTGCCACCGCTCTCCAGGTTGTCGGCTTCGAGCTCAAACAGCTCTACCGCCCGCGCCGTGGTGCGCTTCAGCAGGTCCATGTGGGCCAGCGAGTCAAACAGCACCGTCATGGCGCTGGCCTCCACGCCCTCGCCCAGCACCTCTAAAGCCGCTTCATAATCTTCCGGCCGCGGGTAGCCGCGCCGGTTGGCCACCAGCTTAGTTTCATGCCCTTCCTCAAAGGGTTTACCTTCCCCACGGGGCTTAGGGATGTGCTTCGGGCGCCCGGAATCCTGATCACCGGCATTTATGATCTTTTTGGCATGTGAAGCATTGGGCTTTTTCTTCGCGCCAGGCTGCGCTGCTGTGTCAGCGCGTGGTTCCAGTACACCCTCTAAAGCCTCGCTGTGCCTGACTTTTCGCCCTTTTCGGCGGATGATCAGGTCTTCTTTTCTGGTGTGATCATTTTGATGATCAGAAGCGTGATCACTCGAATGATCATGATTGTGATCACCAGCCTGATCACTCATTGCGGCCAGCGCCTTGCCGTTCAGCTCCCGGCGTGCGGTGTTAAACGGCAGACCGTAGTGCTCACAGTACTCTTTGACGGTTATCCCGCTCTGCGCCTTCTGCTCGATGAAGGCTTTTCTGTGGTCATCCCAGTTAACTTTGGACATGGTTTATCGTTCAAAAAAGGCCAATAAACCGGGATGGTATGGAGTCTGTAATTTGCAGTGATCACAATAATGATCAGGGACTACACAAACGAGCTGGAAAGTTACCGTTTAAGTGTCATTTTTTTAAAATTAGTGGTACTTTTGAATCTCAATCAAAGTACGAAATAAACCACTGGATAATTTAAATGACTAATAAGAAAGCTGTTTTAGTAGCTGTAGATGCGGGTTCAGGCAATGTAACGATTGCCTATGAGGAAAAAGGCCAATGGCTTTCCCTTATCACCCCGTCGCTGGTTCATGAAGGCCACCAGCAGTCCTATTCAAACAATGCGTCATCTACCTGGTTTACCGAAAACGGTAACGGCAATGAAGCAGCCTATACCGTCGTGAAAAAGGGCTTTACTGACCTGTACGACACCTGCGACCCGGACTACCAGATTTCCGCTCCACACCGCGTGCTGGTTCATGAATGCCTGAAACGTGCTGGCATCGTGGATTGTGACGTCATCCTGGGTGAAACCCTACCAATCGGACAATTCTACAGCGGCACCGGCGTTATCAATCAGGACCGCATCAACCGCAAAATTGAAAGCCTGAAAAAGCCTGTGCGCAACTACAGCGGCGACGTTGCTCCGGCGCGCATCAAACACGTTGCGGTCTTCCCGGAAGCTGTACCGGCGATTCTGGCCGCGCAGTCCGAATTTCCTGACCTGGAGCAGGCTCAGACCATTCTGGTGATTGATATCGGCAGATTCACCTGTGATATCGCTATCGTGGATGAAGAGCTGGTGCCAATTAAAAAGGCCAGCTTTGAGCATGGCATTCAGAAGATGATTAACCGCGTTCTGGTGCTGCTGCAGGAGTTCGAAAAGAGTTCTGGCCGCTCATTCAACGCAGAAGAAATCCCGGTTGGTATCGTGGACGACATTATCCGTCAGGGTTACATCGGCTCCCGTATGGAAGCAGCCAAAGACAAGCGTATCGACGTAACCAGCGTTATCGATCAGGCAGCGGGTGAGCTGGCGTCTGAAATCTGGCGTGACGTACGCTCTCTGCTGCGCAACGTAATCGCCCTTGACGCTGTTCTGGTTGTCGGTGGCGGTGCTAACTATCTGGCAGGCCGTCAGGCAGGCCTGAGCGACCATACAGCTGACTGGCACGATATGGTCATCATCCCGGCACAGCCAGAGCTTTCCATTGCGCGTGGCGTATTCATGGCGCTTATGTCATCAGAAGAAGAGCTACGTGACACGATCAAAGAAACGGCGACCGTAAGCGACATTAAAAGCCGCGCCAGCGATAAAGGTTAACTATGAGTCAGGTCTTAAGATTAAGCGGGCTGGAGGACGACGGGTTACTTACCGGCGCTGCTCTGGCTGAATATAACCGGTTGCAGACCAACGCGGCCAAGCGTAGCTATCTGGTGCGCCTGGTGCGCAGTGGCTACGCGCTGGATGAAATGGGCTTAAGTCCCGTCATCGAGCTGTTGCAGACAACGGACGGCAAGAAATTCCTGAAAATGTCTGAGCGTGAGCGCCTGCAGCGTCTGCTTACCATGATCAGCGCCCTGTTGGGTGAAAGCGCTGGCGTGCCGGTTGCTGCTGCTCCGTCAGCGCCAGCAGCCGTACAGTCAGCGCCACCAGCGGCGGAACAGGCTATGCCAGAGTCAGTAGTGCCACCAGCAGCAGAAGCCCTGCCTGCTGATCCGGTAGCTACTGCCAGTGAGCCTGAGCAGCCTGTCGCGGCTCCTGCCCGGAGTACATCGGAGTCTTCGGACGAAGATGATAAGCCACAGGCATGGGGCAGTCCGTCAATGGCCAAAGCAGGTAAAGCACGTAACCTGCTTCAGGCTAGCAAAAAGAACGCCGGATAGTCCTGATTATCCCAGCCCCGTTCACATGAGCGGGGCATTCTCTATTCTCCCCCTTCTGCACATATCCATCAGTTCCCTTGCCATTGCGCACACCGACATTTGCTCCATTTCCTTTTTCTGTAGAACCTGCTTAGTGGCGCTTTCCACACACAGCGAACCGTAATTGAGATCCTTTCTTCCGCGTACCTTGAAGATATAGCCGTTCATGGCCTCCAGCCGATACTGGCGGGGATACGCGTCGGGATGTACACGGCATTGTGCGAACGGCGAACGAACAAAGGAGCGCAGGATATTGGAGATAATGCCGGTATTCACCACTAAGTGCGGGTATTCAGTTTCCGCCAGCTTAGTGACTTCGGCCACTGTCATGTAGTCCCGTCTGCGTATTAACAGATCGGCTACCTCTATACTGCTCACCTTTTGTTCCATGTACTGCTCCGCTTGAATTGACTACAAGCAATTCTAAGTATTGTGTAATCCGAACAAGTGCGAACGATGTAAATATCGCCATTATTAGCAGGTATGAATGGGTTTTCAGGATGATTCTGGCTATGACAGGCGTAAGGCTAAACTGGCTGGTGGGCTTTATAAGGATGTGAAGATCGCAGTACTGGCAGTGTACTCCAGCACTCTTAACGGCCTTAAGTAGGGCCACAATAAGTTATAGTTCCGGGCTGTATTATCACGGATAAACCGGATGTGTTACTTAGAGTTTGAACGATGCGCAATGTTTTCCGGGTGCCGGATGAGGGTATTCACCCGGCGATCGTGTATCAGGTGGTGGCTAACTACTCTGAATCATAAAGTTACTATGTCACGTCCAGACTACTGATTATCATTGCCGCTATTAGACCAGCTTCCAGTCGCATGCGAGAAGATCGGTAGAAGCAGGCGACCAGTCGGAGACAGTCAGCCTTTCGGCGTCAATAAGTAAAAGCTGAGGCATCTGCGTGACAGTAGTCTCCGGGCTGCAGTCAAAGTAACGGGCCGGTACGCCGTACATGTCTGTTCCCTTCAGCGCGGCGCGCATCGCGCCTCTGTTGAGTCGGAGATAAACTCCCTTCCCCCATGTTTCCCGTGCCACCTTACAGCCTTCAGATAGCCATAGCTGTGCCACGGCCAGCGGTGCATGCTCCTGCCTGAAATTCAGTTCGCCCGTCTCAATCATCGCTTCATTACGCAGTATGAGATCGTTCAACTTAATCAGCGCGACACAGGCGGCGTGGTTCAGGGTTTCGCCATAACCGGTCATTGTCAGGCCGCTTTTGCTGATAACGGCGGCATATCCGGTGTTTTTGGTCTCGGACGTCTCTGTAATGGTGTATCCAAGACGGGCAATGACCGCCAGAAGTGCCATATAGTCGCCTGCGTAGTCAGCTTCGGCGTCTGCGAACATAGCGATCGTGGCATTTAATTGTTGAGCGGTCATCATTATCAGTAGCCTCGTTTTTGTTTGCGCTTATGCGCTGCTTGTCTGCGTTTCTTTTCGGTGGCCCGGTGCTGTTGTGCTTCCGCAATGCTTGTGGCCAAGCGACGTATTCCCTGTTCGATCTCTTCCTGCGCCGGTGGCCTGGTATCGCTCACCAGCAATGTTCTTACCTGCGGAACGGGAACGGTTGGGGGGCGGCGGGCTACCCAGCTGAGACTTCCCATCAATGCGCCCATCAGTGCGATCTTTTTCATGCGTTTTCTCTTCCTGCAGGCGTGCAGAATCCCCGGCAGGTGCCGGTGATTAAAGTTCACCTGGTTAAGTCCGGCGTGGGATACGCACGGAGATAATCTGAAGCCTGCGCCGGCGCGTGGCCAGTTGGCTGTAATGACATTGTGCTGCCCGGATTCGAACCGGCTACCGTCCGTCTGTCCCCATCAGGCCTTACGGCTATTCAATGGAACGGCGGCTGCTCCCCTTAAGCGACAACACAACGGTAAATGCACGTTGCAGGCGCTCTTACCTGTTGTGCTGTATCAGCTCGCTACCAGCTGCGCGATAAGCCATTTATGACCGGCAAACAGTCCGGCATTCAGCAGGCAGTGAAACATGGCAAACTGCATAGCTCTGATGGTCTTTGTGTAGGTGCTGTCACTCATGCGCTTTGTTTCCAGATAAGCTGGCGGCCAGGTGTCATCAATTTTGCCCGAATTCCCCTAATGGCCACCAGCTCAATTAATTCTAAGCTATCTTTTCCAGCAGCTTTCCTGCGTGATTATCGATCCGCTCATCCAAGATACGGCGATAAGAGCTCATGGCATCTAATTGGTGCTCCAGCAGGTGACGGTCATTGTTGTGCAGCTCCAGAAAACCAGCAGTGCTGATGTAAGCTGTTAGTTTGCTGATTCTGTCCGCAAGCTGGGCGCGCTCAATGTGGACGCGCTGGAGAAATTCAGGCAAATGACTGATATCACCGACCGGCAGATATTTAGCCATAAGTTCGGCTTCAGAAAGCATCGCCAGTCCCTGTGACTGACTGCCCTCGATAACAAATTTATATTCATCAACGCCCGTCATAACGCGACTAACGGCGACTGGTACCGCATTTGTGACGACAATCTGCTTAATAGGATTCATATTCTGCCTGTAGTAATTGGTGACGTTGGTGGTGGCCGGTGCCATACCCGGCAAGTAACCTCTCAAGTGACTGGTCAACCTGGTTACTGGCGGCTTTAACCCCTCTGTACGCGACTGAAGATGCGGGGGCCAGTCTTGCGATCGCAGCAGCAACTGCGAATGCACCACAACGGATAGAGCACTGACCATTCCTAGTCCAATGGCGCTTTGCGCAAAGCATCAATGCTCTTTCCTGTTGGTATGCCTTATTTGCGGCGCTGCTTCTTCCTGCCGCCTCTTGCCGCCTTAATAAACGTCTCGATGGCATAGATGGCCACCAGCGCGTAAATCACGGTGAGGAACGGGTGCTCTGCAGCAAATTCTGATAACGACATAATGCGTCCTTCGTGGAGGAATGCTGTCTCTTCCAGCTGTCAGAACTAATCGCCCAGGCGCTCAACCTGTAATGGCAGCAACTTGTCCGCTGGCTGGATGACATTCTGTGTTGACCGGATAACCCAGTTGCGTTGAAACCCATTTAAACGCCAGACTCCGCACCCACATGCCCCACTTTCGGCCACCAGCAGGGATCTCTGGCATATCGTTACTGGCCGTTTATTTCTTTGCTGCCTTAAATGCGAACTTTAAAAAAGGCATGGCGACGTAAATAGCCAGGCCGATTAATGCCAAATCAGCTCCTACTGATAGGATCCTACTGGTGAAGTCCACCAGTATGGCCAGCAGAAGCAGCAGCGCGGCAAAGAAAAGACGGAGTTTCATTACACGTAATCGTCGTAACGCAGGCCCAGCACACGGCCAACTTCTTCGATAACTTTCTTTTCTTCCGGCGCGATATCACCATCAGCCTCAGCCAGAGTGATCATGTTCACGAACACTTCAACCGCCTCTTTCTGGTCGTTTTTAATGTCCTGAATTTCTTCTAAGATTTTGTTCTTTCCTACGCGAAAACCGGCTTCAAGCTGCTCTTTAAAGCGGGTAATGCTCTGCGTAATTTCAGGACCAAAATGCGACAGGTTGGCGTTCGAACGAAGCAGCTTATCCAGCTTGTCCAGCTCCGACTGATCGATAGACCCATCAGCTGCAGCCACAAGCAGGCAACCGCCAACGATCGCTTCCATCAGGTCGCGGTTTTCAATCTTCTTCAGTTCCTGACGTGCTGCTGCTGCTTTCTTGCCAAAAATTTTGCCAAACATAGCGTTCCCCGGTGAGGTTTAAAAAGGGTTGTTGTGACCGTTTTCCGTTAGCGCGATTGTTCAATGAGGCAGGACTTAAACCCGCTTTGCTTTCGCAGCCCATCGCTGACCACCTGTGTTGATTCACAGACAAGGCTTTCGCCCCGTGGATTCCAGATCCACAACTCCTACGGTGTGTTTAAGCGATCACCACAACGGTCGAGAACACTGAGCAACCACGCGCCAGGTGTTATTTTCAGTCACCTGCCAGTGTCCTCGCCGTTATGGGCTGGACTTTACCAGCAGTCACGGCGTGTTGAGGTCTGCCGATACCCTGCCCCGCCACCAGCCAAATTAGCCAGTAAACAGGGCATCGCCTGGTGTTGACGTGTAATGCATGGGGGGCTGGTGCCACCAGCTGTCCGATACGGAATCTACGGACGGGTCATGTAAAGGAATTTGCAAAACGTCAGGTAACTGTTCCGTCCCGCGTGCGCATAGCCGCATTCCCCCATTTGTGAGCGCGCTGACAGAGGTAATCTTTCGCCAAACGCCAGTAAAACGACAGAAGCACCAGCGCGCTCACAAATGGTGATCCCTTACGAGGATCAGGCGGGAACATGTTTAAGCCTCATGGGGCGTTCTATGCGCGGGATTAGTCCATCAACCGCGTTCACTGCCATGACAGGAGGGGCTACTTGCCGTTCACCCTACTCATAACACACCCGGAAAAAGCTAATAACCGGGGGCGGCCCGTTACGAACTGGTGCAGGTTGGCGGAATTGAACCGCCGACAATGGAACACTCTACCGACTGAGCTAAACCTGCTGAATAATTGCCGGTGCATACCCGGCGCGGACACTTAGGTATCTGGTCAACCTGCCCGCTTGCGTAACAAATAGGTGTGGAGGCACCTGCCAGATTTGCATTGCGTTTGCCTCGCTGCCGAAGCGTTTCCCCGTTTCAGCCGTCAGCACACCTTGATGCGCTCACGGCTGAACCTGAAAAAAAGCCCGGAAACTACCGGGCATAAAATCCTACACACACAGCAAAGCCTACTCTGGAATAGACTTTGATATGTGAAAAAACGCGGATTAAACAGACAGTTATGCCTAACCCGCCAAATGCCTACCATGATTTTGTATAGAGTCGTGATGCCCTTGTCAGCGGGGAGAAATGTACACAAAACGGAGTTATGAAGCAATGAAAATCTAAGAGTTTTCTTAGATTTTCAAAGCGAATGTAGATAGGTATATGAGAGTTAGCGGCGCTTTACTTTCGGGTTTGTAATGTTCTCAATATCGCCGTTGGCTTTCGCCCATTTTATGCACCAGCTGTTCACGGCAGCGCGGATCTCCATCACAGAAGCCTCGCTTAGCCCCTTCACTTTCGCCAGCTCAGCAGGCAGCTCGCCACCAGCATCGGCAACCGTCTCATATCCGGCCTTAGTCAGTGCGTTAAGGGCGCGTGTCGGTATGGCCAGCTCAGAGACCGGCGCGGCTTTGCCATCCAGAATGCGCTGGTGGAGACGCGGGAAATCCTGCGCTACGCGCTTCATGATCCGTGCGTGGAGCTCGTCGTTAACAGCGGTATCCCACATCGGCTCAAGATCCGGCAGCAGGCGGAATACCGGATTGCCCCATATACCTGGCACTACGTCCATTGCCAGCATCATCGCGGTGCGGATCTGGAAATGGAAATCAGCCGTCTCAATAGAGACGTCGCGGATGCCGTGGAAGACGCTCAGACCAAAGTGGAAGTTGTAGATATAGCAGCCCACATCACCGGAGCCGTCCGGCAGCTGAAGCAGGAACTGCTGCACGTCTTCCCGGCCATCGTGAAAATCGACGCGCTCTTTCAGGTGGTTATACAGCGCGGTTGTCTTAAGCAGATCGTTAGCCGTCTCAGCGCGCTGGCGGCGCTCATCGCCTACAACCTTATCCGCGATGTTCAGTTTGCTCTGTAAGTCCTGGCGTTTAACGCTTTCCTTTTTGCGGTCAGCGCGCATTTGCGAAATGGTTTTGTCCCGCTCGTTCAGGTCAGTTGCCAGGCGTTCAGGGTGCTTACGGCGATACTGCGAGTGCTCCTGATTCAGCGTGGCTAGGGCCAGCTGTGCGGTCGTCAGGGCTGACTCCATATTCTGCAGCTTCGTTTCCGCTCTGATTGCGCGGTTCTCTGCTTCCAGCATGCTTTCTTTTGCCGCGTCTCTGGCTTCTTCAATGGCGTTCTGCGCATCGAGACGGATTTTCGTTACTTCGTTATGCAGTGCGGACTGCACGGCCAGCTGCTGCTGTACCTGCTCCAGCGCTTCTAACATCAGATTGTAGGTATCCGCTTCATAATTGAGGCGCATACCGATATCGATCTGGATCTGCTCCAGCGCATTAGTGCAGTTATCAAGAAGGCGCAGCTCCAGGTCATCGAGCGTCAGGCGTTTACGGACGGAATTAAGCTGGCCGTAGGCGGTGACAAAGGCCTGGTGAAGTACATCGTCATCAACGTTGCATTCAGGGAGATTTTGCAGCTGCTGGAGTGGAGCGAGAGTAGTCATAATGTGTTATCAGATCCGCGTGTTATTTGCGGCGGATGATAACCCGAAATTGACCACTGTCTAAGAGTTTTCTTAGATTTCAATTAATGATTTAGGGGGGGTAGCTGGTGGCATTGTTCCGGACTCTGCCACCAGCAAAGGATTACAGCAGTTTCAACGCCGTTATGACTAAGGCAGCAGCAGTGACGATCATCAATACGTTCAGCAATACAGAGGGTACTTTGATATCGCCTGACTCATACTCTGCCTGCGTCATCCGCCCCAGGTAGCTATGCGAGACCAGTACTGCGTTTTCGTCAAAGCTCAGCGTAGCCCGAACGTTCTCCAGCGCCTGACGGGATATCTGACGTGTGGCCAACTGGACAACCCCGGATCGCATCTTACCGTTATCACCCATGTAGCAAATCGTATGATAGTGAAATGGCTTATTCTGGCCCATCAGGCGACTTCCACCCAGTCAGTTACGCGCATATCGTTAATGCTCAGGTCGTGCATTTCCACGCCGCCGTCCGGTCGGGTCAGCATCAGCACGTCACAGCCTTCATGCTCCTGCTCAAGCGACACAAAATAACCCGCCTCCCACGCTTCCCGACGCATCAGCAATTCCGGATCTTCTTTCATTCTCAGTAAGGCCTGGTCGTAGCTGCACGTAATGGCACCGATTCCAATTTTGCTCAAACCTTCGATCTGTGCCGTTGTCATGCGTCCGCGTCCTTCTGTTAATGATTTTCTCAAGATGTAGCTAATCCCCTTCACGCCGCCGAAATAATTCAGCTGGCGGTTGCTCATGCCGCTGCGCGTCATAAGCTCCTGCTTCGGTACTTTGAAAATGCCGACGTCCATAGCAATGTCGGCAAAAACCGAAAGCCCCCGTCCCAAGCTGTTTCGCGTCTTATTACGGCGCGCATACTGCTCGAACGTGGGGCATCCGGTAAAAAATTGCGCATCAAAAAGCACTTATTCGCTCCAGAATCCGTCGTTCTCATGTGCTGGCATTACTTCACCTGCTTTAAGAACCGCATACTGTTCCATCACGCTGATTGTTTCTTCAGGTGAAAATGATAAAAGGACGTAATACCCCTGCTCCTTAAGGCGACGCATCCACGTCACCTGATGCTCTGAAGGCATACGCTTACCGTGTTTCTGCTCTACACGCATTCCGTGATAGACGCCTGCCGGTATTTCCAGGGACATATCCGGAACGCCCCGCTTTGCGCCTTCAGCCTCAATTGCTGCGGCGGTCGTCTTTAAGCGAAATCCTCCGTTAGGTACGGCAAACAGATGGTCATAAATAACCCTGTTGTGACGGTGAAAATGGTCAAAGATTCGAACCTGATCGTAATGCTCTTGCCTGCCTTTGCGCAGATCGGGATTTTTGACGAGAGCGGCCAGCGCTTTTGCGTGAACCGATATTTCAATAACTGCCGCCAACCATGCAGACGCTTTGCCGGATTTTACCGACGCTCCGCCAGCAGATTTTTCTGCTGTTCTGGTGCGGTTTTTTTGATTTTTTTTATAAGAGTGCAACCACTCTTCACTGAAGCGCATATCCGGATTTGCCAACCGATGATTAATTAGTCTAAAAGATGGATCTGCGTTGGGGGGTATTTTTAACGCTGAGACGGGAAAAAACAAGCCTGTAATCTACATCTTTGAAAGATAGTCATTACAGGCAGTTACCTTTTTACTGGTGAGCCATCCACATGAACGCCAGGGTATAGATAAGACCGATTGTGCTAAGGCAAAGTGTGACGAATCTGCCGATCACATTAGAAAAAGGCGTGACTTTTGCCGTAATAGCCTTGTTTGAGGTGGCATTAACAAAATCACGCTGCGCAAAATTTTTCATGTTATATTCTCTCTGTTGTGCGCAGGGGTGTACGTCGCCAAACTGAACCCCTGCAAAAGTGAAAGCCCGGCCATATGGTCGGGCTTTTTCTTGGTCGCCGCCTTAGCTGCTTAATGCAATCTAAGGGTTTTCTAATTTACCGTCAATTAAAATCACGACTTTTCGTCACTTTTCATCTGTGGCAAGGCTTCTCCGGCATTTTTCAGACGTGCTAATGCGTCCTGTAGTGCGAAAATCCAGCTACTTTTATCCAGTTCCCGTACCCGCTTAACTCTCTCCTGTGTGTAAGGATTAATAACCCAAACCCATGTTTCACTATTCTGGCGATCTCGCATCGTAAATACCCCAGTTGGGGGGTAAAAACTCAGCTCAGCGCCATTCACATAGGCATAGGCTTCCAGCTCCTCCAGCTTAAGGTGTTTATTCTCTCGCGGCACGGTATCTCCTAAAATCTTCTTTTCTCTATGGATTCATCATAGCTGACGTACATGTAAGGTTCAGTATCATCTGCCGACGGCATTACAGGAAGCAGATGCACCGCGCTGAATACGGCATCATTTTCTGTCCGGTCGTCAGCGTACAGGTGCGCAGCTATGACCGTCAGAGCAGGACGTGAAAGCGAGTATATTTCAGCTACATCACTTTCAACTACCTGCCCAAATTTAGTAGTAGCACGCTCCAGCAATAACGTTTTGACTGCAGGCCACCACGGGCCAAATGCCCGATACGCAAACCTTGTACTGCTGACGCGCTTTACTAAATTTTCCAGATAGTTTACTAAAAATACTTCTTCGGTACGCCCGTCCAGCGCCAGTGGTAGCAGGCTTTCAATGTAAGTCTCAGTTGGCTTGATGGTATCAATCAGTGTGGTCATATTAGACGGCCCTCGCGGGCCGCTCCTGAATTATGCGTTTACAATATCGCTGCGTAACGCATCGAGATCATGGGAGGAAGGGATAAGCCAGGCGGCTTGTGTGAACTCGTTTCCGGCTACCGGATCTTCTTCAAAGTTCCAGAATTTCGCGCCGTATTTCTCCTTTATGAGGTCACGCACTGCTTTACGCTTGAGTACCGGCGTGTCGCTGGTATCCGTCAGCACGTAGGCACCACCAGCCGGGAAGTCGATTTTAAAGGTGCGGTTCCTCCACTTGCGCGAAGCCACCAGCTCCTGCTCGTTTTTCATGACCTGGAAGCCATCGGACTGCTTCTGTACCTGTGCGGTGCGCACGGTCGTTGCCGCTGCCGCTGCTAGTCTTTGAGCCTCGTCGCGGCGCGCCTTCACAGCATCAGGTGACAGCTTGCCGGTAATCATCCCTTTGTAGTCATCCCACGTTACAGCGTAATCCCGGTATCCGCCTTTCTCGATCTGCTCCAGCCACGCATAAACCTCATTTAACCGGCTCATAATGGCGGAGGATGAGGTAAACGTTTCGGCACTGATCGCTGCTTCATCGAGCGCGCCCAGTGAAACGCCGGCACGCAGATAAACTGCCGCAGGCGATTCGGTAATGGTGGCCGGTCGTGTAATGTCAGATTGTGCGTCAAACTTTGACTTAACCAGCAGCACAGCAACCCCTGCCTGGCTGTCACTTTCGCTCATCTGGCGGAACTGCTGCAGCGCCGCGGCGGCATACTGCTCTGTCAGTGACCTGATTGCCTGCATCTTGCCGTCGGCCATCTCGTTACGCAGCTGATCGAATATCACCTCATACTCGTTACGGTTGGAGAAACCTTCCATACCGTTACGGAACTGGCGAACACTGATCACGTTGCTCCAGTAGTAACGATCCTGCGCTGCGCCCAGGAAAGCGGCGTGCGCTTCTTCATCCGTTGCGCCGGTCATCGTCCGCTTTCTGGAGTCGTTTGCTTCAAACTCAGCCACCAGCCGCTTAAAGACTTTAACCACGTCCGCCATGCCCGCCTGCTTCCCGTAAGCCTGCAATGCCGTGTCGTAGTTGCGGCCAAACATCGCCTTAAAGAAACCCTGCGCGCTGTAGATGTTGTTATCCACGCTGTACTGATAAAGCTCGCGCTTAAGCTGCTCGTCGCTGTGGTCCGGATACAGCCACGTTTCAGCCGGTCGCTCTTCGCTGGCGCTGATCGTGCCGCTGAGGTAAGCCAGTTTCAGCCTGCCGTCACTGTCGCGGTACAGCCATCCGTCTGTGCGCACATTCAGGACGCCCGCGTGAATGGCCGCGTAGAAGTCAGCACGGCTCAGCGTGTCAGCCAAGTCTGTCGGCTCGATGCCTTTCGCAGCTGTCTGGAGCGCTTTTGCCTGGTCACTGGTGATATCCACGCGATCGCCCACCAGCGCAGACGGCATTTCAGCAAAGCCGCCTACGTTCGGACCGGTATAGCAGCGCAGCGGCTTATGGATAAGCTCTACCTCAACCGTATTTTTCTCCGGGAAGAATTTACGAATCTGGAATACGCCCTTTTCTTCGCGTTCATCGTTGAGCCAGATTTCATATGTCGCGCCAATTCGTAGCAGCTGGCCATCAGGCAGTTTCATGTACTGCTCCGGGGCGCGCAGCACGTCCGGATCGACTTCAAGTGTGCCTGACTTAATGGCGCGCTCTACTTCCCCGCGGGAGCGCTTGATGGTGCTGGCCGCACTTTTGGAACGAGTGAGTGCCTTACGTGCGCCGCCCAGCTCCTGCTCCAGCTTCTTCTGCTTCGCCAGGCCATCACGCAGTGCAGCACGCGCTACGCGACGATCCTGACCGCGCCATTGATCCGCTGACCGTTTGCCATACTTCTCAACTTCAAGGTTATAGGCGGCTTCAGCTTCGGTGACATCCTCGCGAAAGCCATCAACATCGCCGTTGATCGCATCAAAGGCAGCAGACAGCTTGGTAATGTTGTCTTCCAGTACTTCTACGGGGGTAGCAGCCGCAACGCTTGCCTTCAGGTAGATATCCAGCGCGGCAGCGGCTTCACGCTCGGCCTGCTGGCGGTCCGCTTCACGCTTAGCTTTCAGCTGTGCATCCACGCGAGCGCGGCGCTCTTCCGGGTTAGCGGCCAGCAGCAGGCTCTGCTCTTCTTTGGACTCCACATCACCGTTTCTGATGCTGGATACGTCAGATTTCATGACGTCGTTGATCCAGTTTTTCTTGCGCTGCAGCGTCTCCAGGCGGAACTCGTCAAATGACCCTTTGCCACAGTAGTAATGCACGCGCATGGTGTCGCGCTCAGAGCCCACGCGGGCGCCGCGTCCGTTACGCTGGTCGATACTTGCTGGCGTCCAGGGGAGTGTCAGATGGTGCGTATCGGCGGTGCCTTTGTGCAGGTTGATCCCCACTTCGGCCTTTTTATTGCAGATGATGATTGGCGTGCGGCCTTCGTTGTAGTCGGCGGCGATCCCTTCCATACCGGCCAGCGAGGCGTCACTCATTGCGGCCTGATAATCCTCATAGCGCGCCAGATCCTGATAATACTTGTCCCATGCACCGTCCTTAAAACTGCCGTCCGCTTTCTCCACCGGCTCAACCGGTTTCTTCACGGGCTTCACTTTCACGCCGGACGCCTGGCTGACTGTTGTAGCGTTGATAATGCCTATCTGCTGCTCTGTCAGGCCCAGGGCGCTGGCGATAATGCGGCGCAGCTTGTTGTGCTGGGACTTCTCATCCATGAAAATGATCTGCTTACCGTCCGGCAGGCCTGCCTTCAGGTTCTCAATCAGCGCGGCATACTTTGGCGGTACCGGGTGTGAGACGTTTTGCATACTGATACCGGCAGCAGCGATTGCGTCCAGTACCTGCTGCTCCAGCGTGTCGCTCACCACCAGCTCCACGACGCCCCCGCGATCCTTCAGCGTGGTTTTGACTACCTTGCTGGTGCGCGTATCGGTAAGGCCGGTTTCCACATCCTCAGCTGTCTCTTCATCATCACCGGCAAGCAGCTGGCCACCGGCCTCACCCGGCAGCGCACGCGCCACCTGTTTCGCTAGTTCTACGTCCTCTTCACGGAAGCGGAACGTGATAGCGGAGCGGTACAGGTCCGGATCGATTACCACTTTATCCATGTCGCGGATAACAGAGAAAATGAAATCGTCGTCGTTCTGCACAATGGAAATGTGGCCGTCACCATTGTCCTGTACGATTTCCTTCTGCCCGATACGGCTGGCGCGCACGCGGAGCTCTTCATAAAGCTCCTTCTGGTCCCGCGTCATCGGCACGCCAACGGTTTTCTCGTCGAGGCCTGGGATCTTCACGCTGTCTTTCACGTCAGCAGCAGATTTAAGCGTCGTCCAGCGATGGAAGATGCCGCGCAGACCATCAAGGTTTTTGAAGCCTACCAGCCCCTGCTTGTCCTCCAGTTCGCCTGAAATCTTCTGGACAGTAACAGTGTCGGTTTCACCGAATACGCGCACAAAGTCATCCGGCGTCAGTATCCCCATCGCCTTCCACTCATCCAGCGACACGACGTGTGACAGCATGTTAAAGGCGTCAATCGGTGAGTTAACCAGCGGCGTTGCGGTCAGCATAACGACGCCGCGGCCGTTGTACTTTTTCATCATGTACTGGCTTTTTACGGCCATATCGCGGGCAATCTTGGAGACAGACGGATTAGGCAGGTAGGCCAGCTGGCCTGCTTCGCGTCCGGCGCTGTGCGAGTTGCGGTAGTTATGCCCTTCGTCTGCGATCACGCTGTCAAAGTGCATATCCTCAAAGTAAGGGATCTGGCTCTTTTTCTTCGTGCCGGTATCGGCGGCTTTGTCGCGGAGTTTGTTACGGGACGTGGCGGCGCGGTGCGTGGACTTCATCAGGTCCGTGCGGCCATTCTCAATCTGGTTAAAGACTGCCTGGCTGGAGTTTTCCTCAATAGTCTCCGGGCGCATCGGGATATCGCCAAACTGCTCTTTAGTCATTACCACGGCGCGGTAGTTGGAGACCGGGATCATGTTCATGCGCTCAAGCACAGTGGCGGCCGCGGACTCTTTCACCACATTACGCATCACCGGCTGGCCGTCTTTGTCCAGTTTCGGCTCGTTGTTCTCGTCACGCTCCTGGGCTTGCATGGTCTGGCCATCTTCACCGCGCACTTCATCCAGCCCGACAAACAGCATGTTCTGGAAGGCTTCGGCACTGTAGAAGCTCTGCGCTTCGTGATACCAGTTCTGGAGGACGGCTTTCGGCACGACGTAAACGGTACGCTTACTGCGCCCTACCTCGTAGTTGTAGGCTTCCAGCGCCAGCGCCGTCGTGGTTTTACCCAGGCCTGTTCCAAAGCCCATGATGCCGCGGCCGTCTTCTGACAGGCGCCGGACTTCGGCATTCTGATAGCTCAGCGGGAGACGTTTGCCGCTGATCTGCTGCAGCTGCAGCGAGGAAGAAGAGTGCTCAAACGGAACGTAGCCGTTAAAGGCGTCGTTGTAATCACTGACAACGTTTTCCACGTCCGGATGCGTGCGAAGCCAGTCATTGAAATGCGACTCCAGCTCACTGATTCGCTTCAGGTACACATTGGCGTTTACCCCGCGTGGCTTCACGCCGTTGAGGTAATTTTCCAGCTGGTTGTAGAAGCCGTCTTTGTAGCTGGCGCGCTTGAACTCGGTCACGCCGCCTTTGCTGGTGACAGATCGAACCTGATAGCCAGAGAAAACGCCGTCCTTGCCCGCGTAGTTGTCTTCTGCGGTCAGATAGCCATTGTCGTTTTCCAGATCCTGCGAGTATTTGAAGTCATCAAAGCCCTGCTCGATCAGGAACTCTTTGATCAGGCGACGGTCCAGCCAGCGGGCATTGAGGTTTACCGTAATGTCTTCAACCGGCGTGTGCTTGCGCTTCTCGTTAATGGCTTCCAGCTGGCGGACATAGTTCGCCTTTACCGGGCCGTCCGGCGCATCATCAATCAGCCCCGCCAGGCGGGAGACTTTGCCACGCACGTTGCCGCTGGTGGCGCGTGCCAGCGGCATGATGTTGCCGTTGCCATCAAGGGCGATCTCCGGGAACGTCGCCAGGTGCGCCAGTAGCGCGTCGTCATCTTCCGGCAGCTGGCCGGTAAACGCGGCACGGAAAGCGGCCAGCGCAACCGGGACCATATCAACGTCGCTGAAAAGGTGTGATACCACCTGCTCCGGGCTGGAGAAATCGACTGCCACGGCTTCGCTGCGGTCAATTGTGCCGTTCAGCAGCGCTGACAGATCGCCCTCACGGCTCACGTTGGCCTGAAAACTCAGCCAGCCTTTCGCGCTGGCGTCAGACAGCCCCGCCAGTTTCAGGCCTTTCGGCGTGCCGTACTGGCCCACTTCTTCGCTCACCAGGCGGGCAGCGTCGGCAATGATGCCGCTGGCGTCGCCGCCCAGCATCTGCGTATTCAGCGCGTCATTGATACGCAAACCGATGATCGAGGCACGCATAACGCGCCAGCGGTGGCCCGGTTTCTGCTGCATGGCGAAACGGATCGCAGCATGGGTGCGATCGTCAAACAGCTGGGGGTATTCGATGCTGGCGGCGTACAGTTCGCGGCTATCGAGCGACAGCATGCCGTTAATGGTGCGCGTTTTTGTCTGGAGATCGCCAAACGTGGCCGCGCCGAACCGGTTCGCATCAATCCCACTCGATGCCGTGGTGGCGTCTTTGATAAACCGGGTGCCGTCGTAGGTGTGCCAGACGCCAGCCAGGAGGCGCTTATCGCCTTCAACCGGCGACTGCCAGACAGCAGCAGCGGTACCCAGCTGATCCCAGTCAATGCGGCTGTCAAAGCGGCGTGACAGTGCGGCCTTCATGGCCTCATTAGTCAGCTGGCCATCTTTTTTGACCACCAGAATATTATTGAAGTCAGATCGCTCGGTTTCACCGTGAACAAAGCGACGGCCTTCGGTTTCAAACCACTTGCCCCGGATGAACGTTGGCCACAGCACGCTTGCCGCCTCAAGAGACTGATCATCGCTGTCATGAACCAGCTGAGTCAGCGCCTCGGTATGCTTACGCAGTACCCACACATCCACCACCGTTGCGGTGCCGCTTTCGGCAAAAGTGCCGGACGGCATGCGATGCGCGCCCAGGAACTCCGCCACGCGGGAGACGCGATCGCGCAGCTTCTTGTTGTTGCCGCCGCCGTCGGTCATGCCGTTAGGAACCACCAGCACCACCAGCCCGCCGTACTTCACCTTGTCGATGGTGCGCATCACAAAGTAATGGCCAACGTTGGTTTCATCGCGGTAAGCCGGGTCGAGCTCGGCAAAGCCTGTGCGCGAGTCGCCAAACGGCACGTTACCTACGGCGTGGTCATAGCTGTTATCCGGCACGGATGCCGCCAGCTTCTCAAATGCGCCCAGGCGAACATCATCCTCCGGGTGCAGCAGCTGGTTGATACGTCCGGACGTGTCAGAAATCTCTGCTGACGTCATCATAGCGCCAGCTGGTTTTGTCTCCTGAAAAACGCCGGTACCGGCTGACGGCTCCAGCATGTGACCGCTGGTAATACCGTAATCCGAAAACAGATCCCATATACCCTCGGCCATGAATGGCGGTGTGTAGTACTCATACTGACTGCCGCCGCTTCCTTCCAGACCGCCCTCACCGCTGTAGCCCGCCAGTACCCGGCGCTGTTCATCAGTCAGTTTGTTGCCGTCGAAGCCCTGCGGCAGTGAGTTAAGCAGTGCGATCGCATTGTCGTTTGCACTCCGGCGCTCACGCTGAAGACTCACGCCTTCACGCTTGGTCACGCCAAACGCGACTACGGTCCGCTGTTTGTGCAAGCGCATGACCAGCCGGATCAGTTCCTCAACCGATCCCGCCTCCTGCACCGCCCTGTTTGCTGGATTTTCCACTGTGTAACTTTCCCTCAGATTGCATAAAGCGAATATGCTTTATTTGATTCTAAAGGTTTATTAAATAGGGCGTATAACTTTGGCTACTAAAAAAAAGGCATTGTCTGTTTTAGGCGCACTGAGGCAGGCATTCCGGGGCGCTGCAGCAGATGCACCGCAAAGCCTCGCCTGGACTAACGGGCAAAACGTGGTTGTCTCTCGCTCCGGGCTGGCGGCAATGGCATACAACGAGGGGAAGGCGGGGGAAATGACCTCTGCCGGCGACAGTCTTTACCTGGGCGCGGAGCTGCCACTGGACCGGCTGCAGCGCTATGCGATTCTGGAGGAAATGGCTAACAGCCCGACGTGCTCAGCCGCACTGAATATCCACATTGGCCACGCACTCGCGCCGGACAAAAAAACCGGTCTGGCGTTCTCTATCGTGCCGGTTGATCCGTCTGACGCAGAAGGCACGGCGCGGGCTAAAGAATTGCAGGACGATCTCGGCGCGATGATTAACCGGCATCTGCCGTCGCTGGCTATGACCATGGCGATTTTCGGCGTCTCCTATGTCCGCCCCTATGCCCGTACCGGCAAGGGGATCACCAGTCTGGAAAATAGCTATTACTCGCTGCCCTACTTCATTCAAGAGTTTTATAAAGGCGATCAGCTGGTGGGTTTTGGCGGTGATTACGTGCTGGCACCTGATACCCATACCCGCACACTGTCTACGCCGTGGTCACTGGTCCCGATGAAAAATCCGTACTGGACGCCCACGCGCAACGTTCAGCCTGTGACGTCCGGGAATCGCGGTTACTCTCTGCTGTCGGAGGAAGAAGATAAGGAGGTTGCGGAGACGCAGAACTATGGCACCAGCTTCCTGGCGCATGCCTATGAACCCTTCCTGAACCTGGTCGGCGCGCTGAATGCGCTGAAGGCAACGCGCTATAATGCCGCAAAAATTGACCGCCTGATTGCCCTGACTACCAACTCACTCGATCCGGTTGTAGGCGCGAACTATACCCGCACCGTATCGCAGACGCTTAAGCGCCATGGCGAAGCGCTTCAGAAAAAAGCCGTGAACGGTAACACCATGCCAACCGTGATGAACCATGTGATCCCGGTGATGGGTGATGGTAAAAACGGTATTACGATTGATACGCAGTCGATACCCGCCGACATTACCGGCATTGAGGACGTGATGTTTCACCTGCGCCAGCTGTGCGCCGCGCTCGGTATAGACTCAACTATGCTGGGCTGGGCCGATCAGATGGCTGGCGGACTGGGTGAAGGCGGCTGGATTCAGACGGCCATTCAGGCGGCACTCCGGGCGCAGTGGCTGCGACAGGGTGCGCAGGAAATGATTTACCGACTGATCGACATTCACCTGGCGTTCAAATACGGCAAGGTGTACCCGGTTAACGATCGGCCCTATGTCGTGCAGTTTAACTCCATGAACACCGCCATTCAGGAAGAAGAAAGCCGCGAAATGGACGCCCGCGCCAACTTCATTACCCTTATGGTGCAGGTCATGGACGCGCTACAGGCCAACAACAAGCTGGCGGAAAATGACACGTTCATGCGCTACCTGTTCAGCGATCAGCTGAAAATGGACGGCGGCACGCTCGACAAGATGCTGGCGGAATTTGAGAAGAGCAGGAAGAAAGCGGATGCGCAGGAGGATGAAGGCGGCAGCGGAATGATGAATGAATCCGCGCCTGACGGCTCCGATCCGGCCAGCTGGACGCATGAAGAGCTGGTGGCATTTGCGCGTTACGTGACGACACCCGGCAGCTGACAACCAATAAAAAAAGGCCGCACGCCACTTTCAGGGGGTGTGCGGTTGATAAAGATCTTATCAATGCGGATATACCTGGATGACAAAAACAGAGGTGCTGTGCGTAACGAAATTATCATTCGGAATTGGTACTATTCATGGCTATCCATAACCCGTAATAGCGACAGATGAATGTATGTAAAATTTATATAACAACCTTTTTCACATTAGCCCGTCTGCGTTAACAAAACTTAGCATTTTAGTTTTACTTTTAAAAACATTTTTTAACGAACTATAGATTTACCCTGCACTAATTATTAATCGCGTTGTTTAAAATCTCACCATTCAGCAACATGTAAGTGACTGAATTTAAATTTTCACTTCATAAATATATAGCCAATTCAGCATAATTTTTGAGAATAATGCCAGACCAAAAAAACCATATAGAGTTAAGCCTTACAAGGTTGTACTTCCCGGTGTTATCTAATTTCCATGGACAAAACAAGAGGTAATTTTGCCCGGATAATTAAAATGACTATTACTGGCTTAGTAAATCACGCTGATTATTAATAAGCGTTATTACATGAATACTTGTTAACGTATTAATTGCAGGAAAAAAAACCGCACGCAGGTAAGCCTTCATGCGGTAACAGACAGCCAGTTATCAGGAGACTGTTTTTGTGGTATCAGATGCAGCTAATCAGGCTAACTGTAAACAAAGTGCTGCACAGCAACAGCTTCAACACCTTTTTTAATTCTCACAACCTGCTGCGGGCCGTGCTGCGGCTGAGCCATTGCGCTCTTCATTACGGCTGCTGCTGGCATAACTTTTGCCCCCCCATCGGACTGGCATTTCTGTGTCGCTATCACTACCTCCGGTTTTGCTTTAGACACAGGTCTCTTTGTATTTACGGTGCGCCGTTTCTGGCTGAGGCTTGCGAACTGCTCTTTACGGGCATCAGCCTGTTCGGGGTTCTGTTTCTTGAGACATACCGGGCAGTGTTCAGTATTACGATGATGTACCACCGCTACTGTCATTGCCTGCTGCGACGTATAGAGGGTGCCGATAAAAGTCCGGCTTTCAGGCGATTTCGGGAGTAAGTTACAGCCTTCCCGGTGCAGCAGCGTGCCGCTTTCATAATGAAAAGACACGTAGTATTTCTTTGCTTTTAACATGTTAATTCCTTAAGCAAGGATGATCCTGATTATACAGGAAAAGGATAGTGATATTGATTCTTATTATTAATCTTAAATTGCGGGCAGACACTACTATATATTCAGCCTGGTACTGACATATATACGCCCGAAAGAGACGATCTGGCAAGCGGAGTTATTTAAACTGAATTAACCGCTGAAACCTGAATCAGCTCTAATTTGCGACACTATGAAAAATTGCCGATTCAGTGTAGCAGCGAAATGACCTGCCAGTCTGACGATAGAATATCTTCAGGCGTAGGATCATAGAAAAATAGCGCGCCCGTTTCACCCATGACGATAAATGTCTTCTGGCTGTCAGCGTCATTCTGAGTAAAAACGTGAACGGGTGTATTACCCCATTTGGCACGACGGCAGATGACGCTTTCAGTCTGGCTGATAGCGGTCATAGCACGCTCAAACAGTAGTGTCGCCGGGGGTGGCGTGTCGGGGATGTCAGGCATGAAATGCTCCTTGTGCGAAAAGAAGCGTCACTACAGGAGGTTCCAATCTCCGGGTGGTGACGTTGACAGGGTTGGAACTACCGGTGCACAAGAAAACCGGCCTACCCGAAGGTAGCCCCACCAACGCCACCATAGATACGCCCGGAGTAATCCGGACGTGGTAGCGCCGAAGGCACAATGTGCCAGTTCTCATGCTTTTTCAGGGTTCCAAGCCTGGCCGCTGGATCTCTTCAGCGGCGCGCACACTATAGCCACCGTGCTGATAAATTCAATATGTCTTATGTGAAATTATCCACTGGTCAATAGATCCAGCCATTATTAAAGAATCACTAACCCCATAAATTACAACCTTTCTACCATCCTTTCGTGCAGGCAACCGCCAGCACTGCCGCCGCTTTACGGGGCATCCCATAGTAATTAAGAGGAAGTTATGGAAGCACTCCGCACGGTAACGGATCGTTTTTCCCTGATTGATAAAATCCGCCGCTTTACTCCACAGAATGACCGCAATTACCTGCTGCGATCGGTGCGCGAAACGTTCGCCAGCCCCGAAACTCAGGAGCGCATTCAGCTGGGAGAAATGTTCGGCTATTACGGCCACGGACGTCGCGCCGCCTATTACGCGAAGACCGGACGGCTAAACCTGCCGGAATTTGCAGTCGTCATGATTGACGGTAAGCCGGTCACGCTGGAAAACGTACCATCAAACCGTACGCTGGAGGCCAGCGTGGATGATAACGGCATCGTGACTCACGTTCAGGAGATTCTGGACACCGAGCCTGGCAACATCGTTGACGGCATGAACCGTTCCCGCGCTGGTGGCTGGTCTTGGGCGACTGGCGGCGACGATAACGCCATTTCAAAAGTGACCAGCTTTCACGGCTTCGACTACGTGACCAATCCGAACTATATCAGCCAGGATCACCCTGCACTGCTGCTGGAATCGGCCAATGAACGCGCCGACGCCATTCACGCGGGGCTAATGGAAAAGGGGTATTCAGAAAATCAGGCGGCTGACATTATCCAGCACTTTGAAACCCTGCGTAGCCAGACGGCCATGCTGGAATCTGCGGATTCTTCGCTGCTGGAATCGGCGCTCCACATCGAGCACGGCAAGCGTCTGGAGCTGGAGGAACGTCTGCGCAGCGCGCAGCTGATGATCGAGAGTGCAGGCACCGTGGCAAAGGCGCGACGCCGGATTATGAAGGATGCGCTGGCTAACATGCCGCTGTTTTTAAGTAAAGCCCAGCAGGCGGCATTATGCCGTATGGATACGCCTGAAGATGCGCAGATTGTCGCTGCAATGCTGGAATCAATCGGCACAAATGCGACGGCAACACTGCCAATCGGATCAGCCCACCAGCACACATTACCACAAACGCGCCCGCCAGCTGTGGACTCAACACCACTGCTATGGATTAACCCAAAATAATAAGGCAAGAAGAAAACCGTGCCCTGAAAACTGGGGCACGTTTTAGTCAAAACTAAAAATTAGGAAAAAACTGAGTGTTGATCCTTTTTCGGATCGCGTTTATCATCCGCGCTCAAATTCAGTTTAGCGACTGAATGAGAGGACGAAAAAAAAATCGCCTGTTAGCGCAGACGATTTTCAACAACTTTGCGTGGTTTCACGGACCACACCGGCGTTGTGCCGAACAGCTTCTTTGACAGGAAGTTGCCATTTAAACCACTGTGACGCAGGCATTGCACCTTGTGTCTCGTGGATGACAACGTGCCTTAGTTCCCGACCTAAAAAGGAACTGAGACGTGTCTCTGTGCCGAACAATTAGGAACAAAAGACGTGCCTATAGTATCTAATAGCGCCGATTCCGGCAACACATTTCCCGCACATCGCTCAAATAACGAACACAGATCTATCCGAATTTCAGGCTTCAATCTCACTCATATAATTGAACTTTCCCCACTACCAAAATCACTCACACGCGTTTTAAAATTTGCCTGCAACCTGGCTGGTTCAACGTCTGACTTCATCATCGTTAAGTCACTCAGAAATCTGGCTGAAGATGCAGGGTGCAGTATCTCTACCGTTCAGCGCGCTTATCGCTTAGCCGTCAAGCTGGGTATCCTCAGCTATGAAGAACAGCGAGACGTTAAAAATCATAGCGTCAGCAAGCCCAGTAAATACACATTCACCAGCAAAGCGCTGTCGTTTGTTCGTGCAAGTCTGGATGCACTGAAAGAGGCCAATCTGGAGCCTTCAGGACGTCAAACTATTGTAAGGAAAATTGTTGCTAAAGTATTCTTTAAAAACGATTTTCTCCACGCCACCCCTAGTCAAAATGAACAGCCCCCCCCTGGTCAAAGTGACCAACAAGAAGTAAGAGATCACTTCAGTAAAAGAAAAATACTAAATGGGGAACAATCAAATTCTGACACGCTGGAAATGACTACAGACAAGCCTGAGACGTCAGCGCCTGCTAAAAAGTTTGGTTTTTACCAGAATACACAGAAGCAATTGGCAGCCGCATCGTCAGCTGCACAGAACGAACGGCGCGCAGAAGAATTTCAGCGCAAAGGCGGAATACTGCATGAAGCGTATCAGTTGCTAAAGTCCAGTTTTAAAACTAAGTCCACTGGTGATCGAAGCCCAAAAAGCCGCCGCTATGTTGACTCGTTAAGCGGCGACTACTCAAACGTGGACTATGCGATCCCTGAAGGCTGGCGCGGCTGTTAGTCGGTAATTATACCTCCGGCTTTCTGGTAGGCATTGAGTAGCGTCTCAATGGCATGCGTTTTCTGACCATACGGCGATCCTGTCAGTGAGGCCCAGATATCGTTAGTTTTACCAATTGCCGTGCGGATACGTCCGGCCAGTACGTCCGCATAGGCACCCTGCTCTTTCAGCAGCTGATCGAGTAAGCGCTCTTGTGAGGCAGGACTAAAATCAGGCAGGTTCAGCTGTTTTTTGTAGGCAGGCCAGTAGCGGTAAAGCTGCTGATAACGGCCCGCTGCAGTGGATGCCAGGCCATGGCTGTTAAGCTCTTTTGCGCGGCGATGTGTAAACGGGTGATCGCTGAAGTCGGTAAAGACTTCGCCCTGCTTTTCGCCCAGCCCCGTTACAATGACGTCATAGCCATTCATACGGGTTAAAGGATGTGTGCTGGTGCCTTCGGAAAAGGCCAGCATGTCGCCAAAGGCTTTACGGTTTGGGGATTGATCCATTGTGGTTCCGCTCTCTGTATTGATGAAGAGACGGACTGTATGGAGTTTGTAATTTAGCGGGCTAAGGTATTGTTGAGCATTGTGCAAAAGGATACGATTATTTTCTTTTGCTCAATGGATTTGACGATTATGAAGGATTTTAAGTATTACATCCGCCAAGTTTTCCTAGCATTAGCTTTTGGAGCGCCAGCTTTTTATGCAGGTCTTGCATTTTTAGTTTGGCAGATCAAAGTTAATTATCACTTAATCCCATTGCTAATGTTCTTTTTTGGTGGTTTATGGAGTGCGTTCAAAGCTGAAAAGGAAGAAGGGATACCAGTAAAAGAAACTCTTATATTTCATGTGATTATAGCAATAGTTTTCTATATCTTCGATACTTACGCTGAGGATTTCCCTCCCCTGTACAAAATATCAGATTTCGTGATAGATGCTGTTTTTCTCAAAGCATTCGATTTTTATTTGGATAAAAAATACAAAGATAAAAAAGGCAATAGTATCAATAACGAAAATGATGCTGATGCCGACAGCATCCCTAATCAGAAAAATGCTCTAAACGAAGACTTAGTAAATAATCACAAAATAGATGAAAACTTTGAACCAAAGCCTGAACCAGCATCTAAAAAAGAACTGGAGTTCAAGGAGGAAAAAAAAGAATTAACCCCACGATAAACCAAAAAAGTAATGCCGCTTATGCGGCATTACTTTATCTTACTCTCTTCGTTAAGAATCATGTCTTATAAGTGATTCAAACATAGCAAAGTTAATCCCCTTCCCTTCTCCAAATTCCTCTTCGATCTCCCCGGATACAGCAGTCAGGACGTCGGTCAGCGTCAGCTCTCCCCCGCCGAACATATCCCCCAGCGCCTGCTGCTGGTGTAACAGCTCGTCGTTGATCATCTGTGCCATCTTTTTAAACGCGGCCCCGATACGCTTCGCGCTGCGGTTGTTTGCCACGATAAACAGCGCCAGCGCTTCGGCCTCTTTGCTGGATTCTTCAAATAATCCCTGCTGCGCCAGTACTTCCTGTATGGCCTGTCCGCTATCTTTAGCCTGGCGCACCAGCTTGATAGCATCCTGCAGCGCGGCGATTGCCTGCTGATCGAGACCATCAACCGACTGTACCCCATCCACCAGCCCGGTGACGGCCTGCCGGTGTACGTCTCCGGATAGCATCTGCATCTGTGCAAACTCGCTTGCCGCCGTGTTGAGCGCTGTCAGGATATTGCGCATTTCCGGGTCCGGCTCTTCGGATACCAGCTTAACCAGCCGCTCGTCTTTGTAGGCACGGGCAAAGATCGCATTTTGCATACGGTCAATCAGCTGCTTCGTCGGGCGCCCGTCTTCGGTCAGCAGGCCCGCCGTCGCCGTGTCGCCAATCTCTTTCATAAACGCCCGGATAAAGCCGTCGTTTGAGCGTGCCAGCAGGTTGCCATCGTCGGACGGGTTGAAGATGGCCATCAGCCGCTCGTCGAGCATTTCGGCATCCACAAATGCTTTTTCACTCGCTGCCATTTCCTGCAAATCAGAGAGGTTGGAATCTTTCGCAAACTGCGCCCTATCGACGTCCGTAACACGCTCACGTACCAGTACCGGCATATCCATCTGCGCAATATCTGACGCTTTCAGGCCATAGTCTTTTGCGTGGTCAATCAGGTACTGCCGGTACTCGTCGGCCTGTCCCTGCTCATAGGCACGGGTAATACCCATTGAGCGGCCATTGCCCGACTCAACAACGTTATCAGCGCCCACGATTGGCGCGCCGTGGCTGCTCATGCCTGAATCGGTCAGCTTCGCCGGTCGGAGGTTTCCCGCGATTTTGGAGACCTGCACTTTGCTGGTCAGGCGGGTGCGGTCGCGGGGCTGCAACTCAGCCGGAAAAAGCGGGTTAATGGTGCCATCGAGGTTATTGGAGATAATCAGGTGGCGTGCATCCACCACTTTAAACGCGGTCTTCACTTCCTGCCCTTTGCCGGTGACAACGTATGACGATCGCCCCGTTACGGTCTGCGCTTTACGCAGTGACCCCACCAGCCCGATCAGGGCAAATATGCTGCCAGCGTCGCTCAGCAGATTTCGTATTTTCTCATTCAGCATTTTGATTCCGGGAATAAAAAACCCCGCCGAAACGGGGTGATGATTAAGCAGCCAGGCCGCTGGCCGCTATCCAGCTGGCGGTCTGTTTTCTCGCGTCGTCGAGCTCCAGATAAACGCCGATGTAGTCACCGACGCGGCGCAGCGTCTCGACAAAATCCAGCTGCGCCTGGCTGGTGAACTTACCGGCCAGAAAGTCAGTAACCACTTCGGGAACGGGCTGATCTTCCTTCACCGGTTCCGGCTGTGGCTCTGTGACCGGCGCGGGTGCCGGTTCGCTGGTGGCGGGTGCAGGCGCAGCGCCATAACCCAGCTGGAGCATTATCGCCTCCATCTGGTCATTGAGATCCAGAAGGTCCAGCCCCTTAACGGTCGGGGCTTTGATAATCAGCTCGTCCAGCTGGTCGGCTAAATCCAGCTTTTGCAGTGCGGTTAAGATCATGCGGCCACCCCGTTGCGCTGCACGGCCACCAGCAGATCGCTAAGGTGCTGCACAGCGTCATTGACCAGCGATTCGTTTTCATCGAATACACCCGCGGCCGTCAGTGCGGCAATGGCCTCACGGACCTGGGTACGGCCAGCACGGATCACGTCCATATCGTCGGTATCGAGAGAAGTCAGCCCCTGAAGGTAATCAATCGCCTTCTGCGCCTGGGTGTCTGCTTCCGGCACTGGCTCAGGCTGCGGTTCTGGTTGTGGCTCTGGCTGCGGGGCTGGCTCTGGCTCAGAGGTGCTTAGTTCCTCCACCAGCGGAATACGCTTGCCGGTGATCATCGCTGTCTCCACTGCCTTCAGATACTCAGGACTCTGATTAGCCTCCACATAGTCCGCCGCCTGCTTCATCTGCTCACTGCCATAACCCAGCGCTTCAGCCCAGGCATTTACCAGGTCAGACGCCCAGCCTACGAGGTCGCCCAGGCGCTTCGCCGCTATCCAGAATGGGTCAGTGCTTTCACGATCGTCAGTCACGTCTGTCTCTTCCTGCTTTGGCTCATCTGCTGCAAGGATCTGCAATCTGGCGTCAATGGCCTGATTGAAGTAGGTCAGGTCTTCACCTTCGGGGTAGGCCACGCCAGTCAGGTTTTTACGGGCAACCATGCGCACCTGTTTTGCATAGGTGTCCGGGTCTTCTGCGGACATTTCCAGATACTGCGCGGCGTAATCGCTCATCCTGTCGGCCACGGTTACGGCCAGCGCATCGAGATCCGCATGCGTCGGGATCAGCTTCAGCTCAAAGTCAGCAATCTCTTTGTCAGTAAGTGGACGGTCGTAGGAAATGATGCCGTTACGCGCAACGCCGCTGTATGGCTGGCCTTCTGCTGGCTGGTCTGCAACGGAAGCATATTCAGGCGGTACCGCGCCGATACCCACTGGCCGGTTTACCAGCGCATAACGCCAGACGGCTGCAGGTGTAACAGGATCGGGTTGTGGCTCTGGCTCTGGCTCTGGCTGTGGTTCTGGCTGTGGTTCTGGTTGCGGCGCCGGTTCAGGCTGTGGCGTCGGTTCAGGTTGCGGCTCCTGCGTCGATACTGGCTCAGCACTGACACGGTATTTATCCGCCGCGCCGGTGCGGTAGGCCTTCAACAGTTTGGTAGCCGCTTTACCCATATCCGCGCCCTGGCTGGATTTGGACGGCATTTCAAACGTGGTCCCGTCCGCTTCGGTGATGATCACCTTGCCTTCAAGCTCGCCGTCCTGGTCATAGCTGTGATAGCGGACCGTCGCGCCGTTGCTCAGCGTCGCCTGTCCGTCTATGTTCAGGCGCGCTTTAACCTGGATAGTGCGATCACTGAAAGTGTCCGTGCTTTCAGGCTCACTGGCTTTCGCCTGCTGCAGTGCCGCCAGCTGTCCGGTAAGGTCGGCATTAATCTGGCGCTGGGCTGCGACTTTGCCTCGCAGCGTCTGCTCATTGTCCTGCTGCGTCTGCACGCGTGCGGTCTGTGTGTCCACCACTTCCAGTAGTGCCGATTGCTGCTCTGCCAGCTTGTCAGTTTCCGCCTGGGTAGTTTCCACTTCGGCGCGCAGCTTAGCCTGGGCGTCCTTCTGCTTTGTGAATTTGCCACTGTTCTTCTCAATCAGGTTTGAAAGCGCCTGCGTGACCTGCTGCAGCGACACATCCCGTCCGCCAATCGGGGCCACGATGTGCGTCACGTCGCGCTTGTTGATCAGGAACTGGAACGCCACCAGCGTATCCTGATTGCGGATCTTACCGTTGTCAGCAGTTGGAGAGTGGAACACCAGCGACACGCTTTGCCCGTCTGATAACGGGATTAGCGCACTCATAACCGGTATGCTGGCCACACGGCGCACTTTGCCAATCACCGCGCCGCCCACAGTTTTCTGCCCGGTCGTATCCGCGCCTGCATCGTCCGTACCGGCGCTGATATTGGTCCCGTTCAGGCCACGGTTTAACGCTTTCACAAAGGCGCGCATGGTCTGCGCCAGACGCATGCGCTCGGTGCTGATCGCCTCAAACATCGCACCCGGCACCAGGCTTTCATTTCCCAGGTAGGTGTGATCGATATCGTCGATAGTGGCGCTTTCCAGCATCATATCCGCGCTGCTGCCGGTCATCAGGCCGTCATAAACCGCCTGCGCCAGCACTGCGCCAGGTGTGCGGCTCTGGAGGTCCAGCACCATACGGTTGCTTAAAATCTCATTCATCATGCTGCCTCTTCCAGTTGGGCGATCTGCTCTTTCAGCTGGCGGGTGATCGCCTGCTCCTGATTAAGCTCGGTCTGTAAGCTGTCCGCTTTTTTCTGTGCCACGTCGGCATCCCGTGTCAGCTGGTCAGCTTTCGCCTGGGTATCTGCGATTCCCGCTTTGTACGCGTCACGCTGCTGGCGCACTTCGGCCAGCAGCTGTACCGACGATTTCACGCCGCGCTTTGGCTGCGGCGAATCGTCCTTACTGGCGGCGACGCGTGCCATCTTGCGCGCCAGCGCCTTCTGAAATGCCGTTGAGCCTTTCTTAAACAGCGCGGCCAGCTGGCGTCCCAGATCGGGGATTGTTGTGACGTGGGTAAACGGCACGTTTTTGCCGTTCAGTTTCAGGCCGGAAATGTCGCCGCTGTCGTTGACCTGCACGGTCATAACCTGCTCGTCCATGCCGGTAAGGCTGAAGGTTTTAGTGAGTACACCATCCTTTTTCCGGGCTGCGCCGGCGGCGGTGATTTTGGCTATCTCAAAGCCGCTGGTAGCGATCGCCTTTTTCAGCTTCGCCAGTCCCTTCTCGTTGAGTTCATCAAAGCTCAGCAGGACGTAAGTCTTAGGATTCGACACGATATTCTCCCTGCTCTGACTTGCTAAGCTGATAAGTTCTGGTGACGGTATCCTGCAGTGGGAAGATTCGGTAAAGCGGGTTCAGGCGGCTGTTGCCGTGGGTGACGCGCACCGTCAGATACCATTCACCCGGCTCCAGATAGCGCGTGTCGATCAGCAGAAATTCCTCACTCACGCCTTTGGGTGAGAGGTCGAGTGTGCGCTGCTTGCCGGAGATAACCACTGTCGGATCGTTACTGTCGCGCAGCCAGTACTCAATTTTTGCCCCCGCCAGTTTGCCCGCGCACGCAATGTTAAAGCGGACCGGGAACGCCAGCGCGTTGTCACGCACCACCGCTACACCGCAACTCAGTAATGCCACTTTTTTACGGGCAATTGCGCAGCGATCAAATACCATCGCCGCCGCCATCGCTGTAATAAACAGATTCTGGTAATCAATCATTGGCCGGAGCCTCCTTTTGACCCAAATACGCCGTTTATTGCCGCAATGAGTCGTTCTTTAAATACAGTTGAGAGTTCACGCCAGTTGTTGCTTGCAACTAACACGGCGAGGTAAATCACGATTTCGTCCAGTCCTTGCTGTCGCGCAAAAAAATAAGCCGTCAGTCCGGTAATCAGCGCCAGCACCAGCTCGGTGGTGAAATTGAATACATTTGGTTTGATCCGGTATTCGCGTACTCCCAGCAGGAATACGCCTGTGCCGCTTAGCAAAGACAGTAGAAGCGAAACCGCGAGCATTTTTTCTACATCGGTCACATACCCCCCTTAGCACCTGGTAATCAGGTGGCGTGAGGGTACGGAGTCTGTAATTTAGAGAGGTAAAGAAAAACAGCGCCCGGAGGCGCTGTTTTGAGGGGATCAGATTGCTGCTGGTGGTGTAGGCCAGGCAGATTCCGGCACGTTGCCGATATCGGTCTCTTTCAGCTGCCGGATGTAGGCCATCCACTCCACCAGCTGCACCTTGTCATTATCAGGAAGGATGCCAAGCGCCAGCTCCGCCTGCCAGTCACTGATAAAGGCCCGCGCTTTTGCCAGCAGTAAACTTCTGGTGCGCTCAGCCATTTCCTGCAGCTCTGCGGCAGAGTGTTTATAAGCCTCCACTTTGCCATTACGGTAAACCCACCCGCCTAATCTATCCATGCCTTCTGGAATACCGGAAGCGTCTACCTCTGCCACCCAGCAGTTGATCGGCCACAGTTTTGAAGCGTCCGTGTCAAAGCTGACTACCCGACCTGCTTCGTCGTACACAATTTTCATTGTGTCTGGTGAATACAGTTTTTGCGATTCATACCAGTCCTGACCGCTTTTGCAACGGACGAAAATAATATTCATGTCATTGAGCGACTGTAGTCTAGCGACCTCTACTTTTTCTTCGTCAGTGGAAGATTCAGTAATGACCGGCACATCCGGTGTGTATTTTTTAAATGGTCCAAAATTTAACATGTTCATCCTTACGCAAAGCCTGCTGTATACCAGACACCGTTAATACAATACTGAACGCACCGCGCAGTCACGATGTCGATATATTGATCCTGGTTGTCGTTCCTGGCAGACGTTATAACGTAGCCGCTCTCTTCAGACATACCGGGGCCGTTCCAGGTTGATGCTTGTTTGAAACCAGCAAATCTGACGGCAGTAACAAATCGTGCTGCCATGTAGTTATTGATAAATCCGCCCCAGACCGGACCATAGATATTTCCATCCGCATGCATGACCGACTGACCATTACCCGAATACACCACATTACCGGCAAAAAGATTACCACCAGCATTGATAGTTCCATTTGCTGAAAAGTTGCCACCTACGTTGACATTGTGGCTCATAAGGACGTCGCCATTCGTGCTATTAAAGCTGAACGGCCTTAGAGTATTAAACGCCCCATCCGGATCATTCTGGTTTGTGACCAGCATGTAATAGCTTGAGCCATCAAACCGGTGCAGCATTCCGACGCCTTTGCCACCAGTCGGACGTATGCGGAAGTCCGGATCTTCTGTAACTATTTTTCCATATACATAAAGTTTGTTCGCGGTAAGCCGGGCCGTTATAACGTTATTGGAATAGAAATCAAGAACGCCATCCGACGGGCAAACTAAACCGGTGTCCGAATCCCCAATGTTGATCGAAGCTGCAGAGCCAGCAAAAGCTGCCGTTCCAACGCTACCAATATTTATATGGTTTGATGCCCAAAATGGCCCCGTTACATAAGCGCCATTATTAAAATGTGCATCTTGATCAACTGTAAGCGTCCCCGTCAAATGCGACGCTGCACTGATATTAAGACGACCGGCAACGATATTCATGGTTGCCTGCCCCGTAACAGCCGCATCAGTTGCATCGACCAGAATACGGGCGTCGTAGTCATTCAGCTTCGCAGTTGATGAATTAAAGTCGATATAAGGGTTTGCTGAAATAAGGCTGACCTGGCCTCTGAACTCCGCAGCATTAGAAGCCCTTAATATATCGCTAACTTCCAGTCCGCCTTTTACCGACAACGCGATATAACTGGCTGGAGTGGCAGTATCCACACCGCCTATAATTGTCTGACCGCGCAGATAGTTTGGTGCCGTTCCCTGCATATACAGGTTCCACCGATTTAATCCTGCGCGTTGCGTCATCATCCCTTCAAACGCAAAGGCTGATTTAATGCTGAGATTGGCTTTGTCAAAAACACGGAACGACGACATTAGCCCTACAGTCGCGTTAGCATTAACAACTGTGCTGTTACTCCAGAACTCAACAACTTCCGGCACGTTTTGACCAGTGCTTCCGTCACCTACTGACATTTCCACACCAAAACCAATACCGCGAGTTGTCGCGTCTGCACCAATATTGGTGTAAGCCATTGCAGCAATCTGCGTCGCTCCTGTCAGATTGCCTTTGCCAGGTGCTGTGTTTCCAAGCGTCAGCATGCGTCCAGTACTGTCACTGCCACCGCCAAGTGCAAGGTGGCCTTTGTCGCTGAAAAGCGCGATATTCTGGTTCCACGTTACACCATTATTCCGGCTATCCACATCGAGGCGCAGGCTACTGCCCTCGCCTCTCAAGCGAAAGCCAGCTGCGTCTGCGTCACGATCAATGAATGAGACGGTAGGTGCAAAGCTGTTAACTGTGATCCCCTGAGTGCCATCACTGTTACTGCCCGTTACCACCAGCGCGGCATTGGTCAGATCGCCTACCGCTGTTGCGCCCTTCGCCAACACGTTTACCGGGCCGGTAAAGTCAGCTCCCCTGTTTACCGTGAGGTTGCCGCCGATAATCGCGTTGTTCAGGAGGTTCATTGTTGAAACGTTAGTTTCGCCCGTACCGTCGCCTGACAGGGTGAGCCATGTACTCGTGATTGAGTTACCCCACGTCACGGCATCGTTACTGTCTCTGGCCTGACCAAAATACCAGTGCAGCGTGTCATCTGACTTTTTGCCGCGCAGATAGTAGGCTTTGTCTTTAGTTTTGGGCTTCAGTTGCAGCGTAATTGCGTCAGCGGCAAAGAGTCCGGCTCCATCCGACGACAGGCCTCCACCACCGGTGATAGCCAGTCCGCCAGCACCCTGCAGTGTGGCTAAGCCGTCTCCGCCATTAAGAGCGAGGCGTGCAGTAACCACGCCGGTTGACGCACGCGCATCTATCACTATTTTTCCGCCGCCGTGCGTCATATTGGTAGTGGTAATGCCGCCGAGGATCCTGCCGCTCCAGGCATCACCACTTACTGCCGCCACACGGCCCACAATCTGCATGATGTCTGTTTCGTATGCCGGAGGTTTGTCATCCAGCTGGTCGGTCCGCAAAAATGTCATCGACGGTACAGACGGCTCAGAACGGATCACACCAATACGGTATCCAGCGCTGATTTGAGAACCGACGTCCAGATTTTTTGAGACCGTCAGCTTTGGCGTTTTGATATCGGTCAGCTTGTTCAAGCTGGTGATATCGTTGTTATCGCCTGCCTTTGCCGCGCCCAGATTAACCAGGTCCGCCAGTGTCATGCTGGCGCTGTCCATCACCTTCCGCCAGCCGTTTTTATCCGCACCGGCTGACAGCCCGGACCACGCCCAGTCGCCTGAAACTTTACCTGCCAAACGCAGATACATCACGCCACCTTGCGCCACCAGCAGCTGTAGGAGTGCAGCGTCGGCATCATATTTCCGGCGCATGTTGAATAGCTGGCCACGCAGTGTCTGCGTAGTTTTGCCAAGATCAACCGGACCGTCATTGAAGGTGCCGCTCAGTGTCCAGAAGGCATTCTGCTCAGTCACTGATACGTCGGCCAGTGAGGTGATTTTGCTGTCCAGTACCAGAGACGGCGCGCCCACACCAAACGCACCCACGGCCATCAGCGCACCCGGCGTCATATCCAGAGGGTTTGTCTGCTGGTCTGCCTGTGCGGCGGTACCGAGACCGAGATTTTCCCGCGCCTCCGGCACGTCCGGCAGATCAGCCAGATTCTCACTTGCAACCAGCTGTTTCTCGTTGACCAGCTGATCCAGCTCGATGTTTTTACGGAACATCGCTTTGTCGTGAATATCCGAGCCGTTATTGGCAATGACCATGTTTTTATCGATCATGCCTTTAAGGATTTTCAGCCCCTTGAGGTTAGCCGCAATCAGCTCATCGTCGCTGGTGTAAATCGAATCCAGCGTGATACCGACCTGCCGGTTGATACGGTAGTTGGTGACGATCATTGCCTGCGTAACCTGCGTGGTGCCAGTTGGCACAAGTACGCGGCAGAGCTCCAGCTGGTTCGGCGTCAGCGCAACTGAGATATCCTGCGCAAAGACGCGTGCGGCCTCAACTGTGGAAGTGATATCTACCTGATCTGTCTTCACGCCCAGCTTGTAGTTTGCTTCCAGCACGATACGGGTAGTTTTGCCCGCCACGACCGGCAACGTCAGATCGGCCAGGTGCTGTATGGTGATCTGGTGGGCGTTTACGTCGATTGAGGCCGCGCCCTGCCCGCCTTCCGCCCCTTTTGAGGTAACGACGACATTCATACCGGAACCGGCGACCGGCGCAAAGCCCAGGTAAAAGCCGGATCGCACAATGCCCTTCAGTTTGCGGTTTAAAGCGGAACTGGTGTAAGTCTCCAGGTACTGCATATCCGCTGACAGCGGTGCGGTGCCATATGCTTTCCCCGCCATAACGCCGATATCGGTAATTTCATTACTGCTCATGTGCGTTACGCCGTTTTCTGTTCGATGGTGACGATAAGACGGTAGGCCTTACCACGGAATACGGTGTCCTGCTGCAGGCATAGCACAGCAAACGCATTGCCGTCAGCGTCCACCAGCGTCAGCGTATTGAGATCATAGGCTTTGCCTTCCGGAAGAATGGCTTCATCCAGCTGAATGGTGATCGAGATATCAGCGCCCGTGCTGGTGAGGACCAGAGGCGTTTCAGTGAATTTACCGGTAAGGTTGTCATTGCTGAACGTGGAGGGAATATCCGCGATGTTCCAGCCGCCAGCGGCGTTACTGCTGACCAGTGTGGACTTGCCCCAGTAGGCTTTCACCATCTGGAAGCGGGAACCCTTGCCGATGGAGGATTCAGCGCGACGGATGTAGTAGTAATCCAGCAGCTTCGCTTTAAACAGCTTGCTGCTGACAGAGATAGTATCAGCCATAAAAAAAGCCTCTCAGAGTTAAGAGGCCAGAGGGTATGGAGTTCGTAAAATCCGATGGTCAACTACGCGACAAATTGCTCATAAAAAAGCGTGGCGATCGTGCTGTTGCCGCTGCCGTCGTCGGGCAGAGCCAGAACAAACTCTGGCATGCCGTCATAGGGAAACGCCATTGTCACGCTACTGCCGTCCGTGCTGGTGGCTGTGATGCCCTGGCTATTGCCCTTCTGAATGCCAACATACTGCACGCCACCGTCCGTGAATAACCGGGCGCGGCTGTCACTGGTAGCGCTGGCAATATCAATGGGCGCTGGCGCGCCATCAGGCCTTGCGAGGTAGTCATTGGTCCAAGCATCTGCAGCAAACATATCGTAGCGTTCGCAGCGCTTAACCTGGCGTAACGGCACGGCGGGAATATCGAACTGCTGCTGTGTGACCATGTGCAGGTTTTTGATCTCCGACTGGAGATCGACGTAAGACAATTTGGCCTGATAGTCGATACCGGCGCTGATAAGCGTGATGTTTTCAGCGTCTGCGCTCATCTCAAACGAGATGAATAGCGCTAAGCCGTCAAACACGATGTGAAGCGGCAGCAGCGGCGCAATGATCCGGTCAAACTGGGTTAGCAGCTTCTGAACTGCAACATCCTGCTCCATGTAGCCATACCGCGTATATAGCTCATTCAGCGCCACCGAGATTTGCGCCCGTGACGTCAGGAAGAACTCGCCATATTTTGCTTCTGCAATCGCCAGGCCTTCTTTTGTGGTGAAGAAGGTGCCATATGGTGCCAACTCCTGATCCACCGGCGCATATAGCTCCTGCCAACTGACCGGCAGGTTATCGAACTCGCGCCAGAACGTAGAGGTGATCGGCTTATCGGTGCCTTTAAAATGCACTTCGTCCAGGCGCTGTGCCAGCAGTACGGGCCTACTGGTGTCCGTAGTCTCTGCTACGATGAAAAAGCGTCCATATTCGCTCATGCGCAGCGTCAGATCGTCCTTATTCATCGTGTAGTAGCTTTTGCGGTTGGTAATACGCTCCAGTATCGGCTCTACCGCATCCTCGAAAATGCTCTGGAGAGTATTAGCAAACCCTGACCACAGCTCAGAGCCCTGCTTTTCTTTGGTTAGCCGGTCTTTTACCCAGTTTTTAATCATGGCCGTGCCTTACAGGTAGTTAATATCAAACGTAGAGTTAGCCACATCGAGATAAATAAAATCGTTCAACTGCAGGGCCGTTTTCATATCGTGCGGGGTCAGCTCATAGGAGATAAACAGGTTCAGCTCTTCAATCACGCGCCACAGGTCTTTTACCTGCACCTGTGAGAAGTGCTTACCGGCTGCAACGCCATTCTGATCGCTGTCGCCAAACGTTGTTGCATCCCGTCCGAACCGTGCCTCAAGTGCTTCCTGAACGGCTTTTTTAGCGTCTGACAGAATGACGTTCTTCTTCGCCAGCGCGGTCAGTGAGATCGTGAATGGCTCTTCCTGTGTCCGGACGTAGCGAAACTTCTTATTGATCTCATTCGGAATGGATGTGACAGCTGTCATGAGCAGGGTTTCAAGCTCAGCCTGCGTGTACCCCGGCTTGTGACCACAGAAGAAAATCGTGTTGATGTTGCTTAGTGACTTAATGCCGGTTGATAGCTCCTGTTCCTGCTCACCCCAGGCACTGATCCACGACATACCCGGTACAGCACGATTCAGAAAGTACTTGTAATCACCGCCCCACACTACCTGCTCGTCATAGGCCACGTAGTACTGTGCCCGGTTGCGCGTTTCCTCCGTGCTTTCAAAGCCGCTGCCGCCCGTGATTGGCGTCGTAGTCACGACTTCGATCTTGCTGTTCATGTCGGCAATATTACCCGCTGGCGTCAGTTTCTGGCCCTGCGTCAGAGTGGTGTCGCCCCGGCTGCACCACACATCCAGATCAACCTTACTGCCGGTCTTCGGCATCTTCCCGATCGCACCGTCACCAAAGCGCACGCCCAGCTGCTCAGAGGGTTTGTAAACCAGCACGTAATGCTGGCTTGAGCCACGGGACAGACGAAATAACGGGTTATTCTTCCACAGCGTTTTGTTCTCGTTTTCCGTCACGTAAACGTCCATTGAAACTGTTTCCTCCGTAATATCACGCGGCAGCATTACCGTATAAAACGGTGCTTCAGCATCAATTGCGGATGACACGTTGACGTGCTCCATCTGGCGGACGTCGTTCACTACGACGCTATGGCCAGCAGGTATAATCACCACATCGGTTGTGACATAGGGCAGCTGTGCGTTCGACAGGAACTCCGCGTAGATTGGCAGCTGAATGTCTTCATCTGTTTTATTGGTAATCTTCACACTGCCCCACGACGGCGTGATTAAGTGACCGAGATAATTACGGTCTTCGGCTGCGGCCAGAATGCTTGATCGCTTCGTCGCCGTTGAGATAAAACCCTCAGTCAGACCGCGCTCAGCGGTAGTCTGTGCGGCGTAGATGATCTGCGCGCCAAACACGGCCATCATCTGAATGAACTGGCTGTTGGTAAATTTTTTCCACCAGCTGTTCGCCTGTAGTTGTCCGTTAAATTTTTCCAGTAGCTCCTGAATACTCACAATTTACCCCGATTAACTTTTGTTCATGGACACGGCCAGCGGGCCGTAAGATGTAATGAATGTAATTTGCCAGGTATCGACATTTTGCGGCGCGCAGCGGATAGCACGCAGACCCAGACCAGGCAGATCGATACGCAGCTTGCGGATCAGCGCGGCCTCAATGGCAACTTCAGTTAAGTGGCCGGTTTCAGAGCCTACCGGCTCATGTTTGAAGTCCTGCATGGTGTTCCCCCATCCCGGCAGGCCATAAACGCTTCCCTGTGGCGTTCTTAACCATTCTTCCAGCCGGGCAAGCCAGGCATTAGATTCCCCGCTCTTTACCACTACGCCGCCCTGATCCACGCGCATAAGGCAGTCAATTTCGTTTTGCATGTGTTAGTCCTGCAGTAGGTCGTTGAGCGCCGGATCACTGATGCTCAGGGTTGATGATGTGCGTGGTGCCGGTTGCGCCGTGTTGACCACTTTGTCCGGCGCGGTGTCGCTTTTTTTCTTCGTGACGCCCAGCAGTGCTTCCAGCTGGGTGCGCATACCTTTCAGCTCCTTCAGCATGTCCTGATCGTGATTGCTGGTATCGCTGCTCATCATCGGGCGCATGCCGCTGCGCGGAAGATCGGTCACGTTCTGGATCTGTGCCGGGTGATTCAGAAGCGGTTGCTGTGCAGGTCTTGTATGCGCCGCACTGCTGCCGCTCAGGTATGACTTACCGGCGCTGGCCAGCGTCTCCGTTCCGCTGTCGAGCCAGCCACCAGCTTTGCTTGTAAGCGGAGAAATGGCGCGCAGAATGCCCGGATCAGAAATGCCTGCCTGGTCCAGCACGCTGCTTACCATGTCGTTGCCGCTGAAGCCCCCAAGAGTCTGACTAAAGGTGTCGCTGATAGCGGGCATTATCGAGGCGCTGACGGCGTTTACCCCGTCTCTTGCACCGCCGAGCATGCGATCAAATAGGCCTCTGGCTTCTGGTGCTGCAGCTGGTGAACGGGTACTGGCCACAGTGATCGGCGTATCGGACGTGGCAGAGCCGGGACGGGCGCGCACGCTGTCGGTTGAAACGTGAGATGTGGCGGCTGGACGTGAACGGCTGGCTATCTGGTCCGGTGACAGTGCGGCCAGCTGGAGGCCTGCCGGGAGTGATTCACCAGCAGGCAGGGACAGGCCGCTGGTGGGACGTTTACGGGACATACCGGCCACACCCAGTGATTCAGTCGCGCCCTGCACTTTGCCGTCAGCCCACTCATTAAGCGCTTTGACCTGGCTCCATGCGCCAGCGCCGGCGTGTTTGATTTTCTCTACTGCGCCGCTGGCTGGCTTGTTCTTGTCGGCTTCCTTTGCTGCAGCAACCTGCGAGACCGTAGGCGCTGTCGTGGCGACTGCTGGCACTGCTACTGCGGGTGCTGTCACAGGTGCGGAAATTGGTGCAAGTGCGGCGGCAGGTGCCACCGCGCCCGCTGTCAGTTTCACCTTTTCGCCAGCAGAATAAAGTGAGTCCGCTGCAATAGGTGCCTGCCCCTGCTTCGCACGCGCTTCATTCACCGATTTCAAGGACTCATCGCTAAATTTCCCGCCGACCCATTTACCATTTTCATTGTGGCCAATGGCGTTCATCATGAAATCGTTCGTGACCTGCGGATTGCCGCCCTCGATAGTGGCAATACCGCGCATCATCTGCGTCATGACTTTTGGATCTTTCAGATTCAGCTGCTCATCGCCACGCACGCCCAGCTTTTTAGAGAGCGAATCCACGTACTGTGACGTGTTGTTTTCGCTCTCCGGCGCGTACAGCTTGATAATGTCCTGTACGGTATTCAGTTTTTGGTATCCGGCAGCTTTAGAGGTGCCTTCTGAATAGCTGGTTAGCTGGTTCGCCAGCGCCCTGAATCCTTCCTCCGGCGTGTTGAATTTGGCAAATCGCGCTTCGCCTTTGCCGTTTTTGGCCTCCAGGCTTGCGCCCTCTTGCCCGACATAGTTCAGGTTGCCAAAGTTGTTGTTGCGGAAGGATCGGACCTTCGCATTTGCGCCACCCACATTAAGATCAGCGCCGATGCTGTTTTTCGCAACGTCGGCATAATCAGCGGTGCTTTTGCCCTGCGTACCTACGCCGTCCTCGCCCCACTCGCCACCCTGCAGCTGTGAACCCAGGCGGTTAATTGCCGTGATGGTTTTGGTAGTGCCATCGGTGATCGCTTTCGTCTGTTCAGCGCTGGTGCCGGTTAGCTTGTCATATACGCCCGACGCACTGGTTGAGAAGGCGCTGAACATGTCACCTACCTTGCTTAGCCCCGAATCCAGCCCCTTAGCTATATCGCCGGTATCAAATGTAAGTGATTTCGCAATCCCGTTCATACCCAGCGCAGAAGCGCCGGACGCCAGCAGGCCGGACGCACCAGATACCAGTCCGCCCATATTCAGCACGTTGGCGGTGGTGTACTCGCTCTTCTGCCTGCCGCTGATGGTATCGCCTTCTTTAACACCAAAGGCTCTCTGCTGGCCGTCTGTGTCGTTGTACCCTTCGTATGCGTCCATGCCCGCGCCGATAACGGTCCCGACCAATGGGATCGCTTTAAGCGCAGTTTTACCGGCGACTTTACCGGCAACTTTCAGCCCTCCCTTTTCCGTTGTTTTCTCAGCTGCAGTCTGAGTAGCCTTCTCGCCAGCTTTAGACACTTCTTTTCCAGACACACCGCCAGCGGCAATAGTTGCACCGGCAGCAGCAGTTGTCGCCGCTGCACCGGCGACCGTTGCAGCCTTTTTGCCGCCTTTCAGCACTTCCATTGCCTTTGCCAGCAGACCTTTCTTTTTCGGTTTTGGCTTGGGTTTAGAGGCATCCGGCTTGCCTTTACCGTCCGGCAGCAGATCTCCGGCTACGTCAGCCACATCAGCAGCAGCTGACAGAGGTCCGCGTTTACGGCCGCGGCGTTTACGCCTGCCCGGAATCAGCGAGTCCATCAGCCCGCCAGCGCCTTTACTGGACGTATGAGACAGCTTTTTGACTTCCTCGCGCACGTCGTCCAGAGCATCCACAATGCGATCGTCATTGGCGGCGATAACTTTGGTTTGTTCCTGCGTGACCTGGATAGCCTTAGCCTGTTGAGCGTTTTTAAAACCGTCTGCGGATTTTGGCTTACCGATTGCTGGTGGCGTTCTGGCTTCGGTAGTCACAGGTGGATGAATTAATGGAGGCTCCATTTTCAGCGCAGCGTTGCCTTCCGTTTTACCCTGCATGAAGTTTTTTAGCGTAACGACGTTCTTACCGACTTCGGCAGAAATGTCATACATGCCTTTACCCATCATCCAGAGCGGACCACCAGCAGCCGTGCCAGCAATGTCTGCGCCTGAAGACATACTATCGCTGTTCGTTTCAGTGGCAGATTCCAGCATGCTCCCCAGTGATCGGAAAAATCCCTGCTGTTGTTTTTGCTCAGCGCGGCGCGCATTTTTTTCCTGGGTTTCAGCTGACGCAGCGGCAGAATCTGTACGTGCTTTAAAGCGGCCCCCGGCATCACGACCAGGCGTGTTACCCCCAGCCGTACTGGTTTCAGACTCCACTTCTAAATCAGCTTTCGACTGACGAACAGAACGTACATTTCTGACACTTGAAACGCCACCAGCAACACTCAAGCTCGTTTTTTTATTACCGTTTAAAGGTAAATTTTCTTCACTTACCTGCCCTTTAGACTGCCTCCAGTTATCTAAAGACACGGAGTTTTTGTTTTTATTACCTTCTAAAGGCGATTTATCACCTTTCAAACGCATTTTTTTGACGCTTAAAATGTCATTTATTTCTGTAGGTAATTTTATTTTACTTTCTGTCTTATTTTTTTCCTTTAAAGCGTCATTTTTATGATGGCTTTTTTCTTTTCTTTCTTCACCTACTTGCCGGGAAAGGGATCGTGTAACACGCATCCCTGTAGTCTCCTGGCGGTTATTCAAGTGTTGAGAAGGGCGTAATTTTGATATTTCCTGACGTATAAGAGCCATTTCCTTTAGTTGGTCACGGCTGGCAATCTCAATTGCGTCAATAATCTGGTTAAATTCCTGGAAATTCTTCATTCAGATCCGCTTCTGCTTCTTCTCAATTGTTCTGTGAGCGTGTTGTTCATCTGAATAGCACGCCATAAAGGTAGTGCGTCAACGTCACCTACGGGCTGGCGGGCTGTCAGCGTCAGGTTGTCAATGATGGTTAGCCATCCACTGAGGTGAAAATCGTGGAACAAAAAATCCAGAGCGAAATGGGATAAACAGTTGAGTCGTGTTCATCTGCATGCCCTCCTTTTCGCAGGCGCATGGCGGGAGCAGAAGACGAACCTCACCCTGTGTGATTTGCATCAGTAGGCCATGCCGGAGATTGCGCTGCATCAGCTGAATGTGAGCCACCAGCGGCGCGAACTCGAGATCGGGAACCATGCTTTCCAGTATGTCGAAGCGGCGATTTGCGGCCTCTTCATAGTCTTCCGGATCGTCATCTAACGCGGTGCAAAGCGCGAACTCCGCGATGCGCATGCGCATAATGGCGGCTTCATAATCCAGAGCGTCAGCATCCGGCAGACCGGCGCGCATACGCTCCAGCATTTCCTGCCCGCGCCCGGTCAACGGCTTAAGTGTCCACTCAGTCGGTACACCATTGACCGGGACATTGACGCGCTCATAGGGCGCAATGGTCAGCAGCTCAACGGTCTCCGCCAACTCGCCCAGATCAAAGTCATAGGTGTGAAGCTCCTGGCAGTGCTCACAGCTGTAGTGAAACGCCTCCAGGTTATCAGCGCGGCTGTTAATCATGATCCACCACAGCGCTGTGCGTCGTTCCTGTGCGGTCCAGTCGCGGCTATCATCAATCGGGCCTTCCTGCAGTGCATTCAGGTATTCCGTAACGCGCCGCTCGTCGCCGAGCACGTCAGGAGAGCAGTACTTTAGGGCGTCTTTGATCACGGGCTGACGGAAGATGATTTCAGTAGTAGGGCGCGACGCCAGCGGCAGTGGAGGAATGATCACTGTGTTGTCCTTCAGAATTTAATGAGGTTTGATGCGGATGATTGAACCTGGTTTGTAATTCCCCCGGTTACTCCTTTCAGCAATCCGTTTGCGAGACTTCCGGCGCTGGTGTACTTCACGAACGTCACCGGAATGGTGGCAAACTCGCCTACGGCATCACGGGCGCGGGAAATCTCACCGATCGTAGTGATAAAGCCTTTCATTTCCTCTTCCAGCGTGGCGCGACCGTCCTGTGAGACGCGATAGATCCGGATGTTAAGCAGGTAGGCTGGCGGCAGATTAAAGGTGCCGTCTCCGTTATGGATCCGCGCACGACGCTCCTTAAACTTCTGGAGAAGTTCGCCATCCTCGTTATCACGAACGGTCATCGAGACAGAGCCCGCCGTAACGTGAGTGGGCTTCACAAACTCGTTACCGCCAATCAGCTTGCTTTCAGTCTCAACATTGCCCGTGCTGTAGGTGATATCTTTCACGTACATGTCCACGCGGGAGAAGCCGTCTATCTCGATGTTCCACTGCCAGCCCTGCGCATAACGGATGCGCATAGCCATTTCAAGGATGGTTTTTGCATTGGCCAGTTCAGGTGGCAGACCGCCATACGATGCGCCGGCGCCGCCGCTCATGCTGGCGGAGGCACGGGATAGAATGTTGGATATCAAATTGCTTCCGGCCTGTTTGGCCGTGCTGGTGGCAAAGCCTTTGATGTTCCCAGCCAGGCCGTTAAAAAAGCTCATAGCGCCCCCTTACCACGTGCTCATTGCGGGAATGATTGCCCGGCTTGCGGAGATCTGCATTTCCAGATCGGTTTTACGCTGGTGGAGCGTTGCCTCGTCCGGCAGAAAGGATGCGTCAAACTTCCCGGCGATGTGCAAACGGCGCAGGCGCTCTACGTTCGGGATAGCGATCAGCACTTCCAGGTAGTCTTCAAGCAGCCCGGTAATGTCTGCCGGTAACTGCGTTTCTTTGTAATCGCAGTCGCGGATATTGCGAAAGTAGAGCAGGGTAAACGGCCATTTCTCGCGGCCAGTCAGCTCAAGCTCAATGGTTGAATCGTAGGGATCGGCATATACCAGCGCGCCATTGAAGTCGTTCACGTTTACCAGAGACAGGTAATCAGACGGAAAAGGGAGGCTTGCGCCCCCCGTTTTCTCAATGCGTTTACGGCCTGGTACACCGGCCCGATCCTGATAAACGCCGAGTGCCTGGCGGAGAAGGCTGGTTAACAGCTCTTCTTCATCCACCAGCAGCGTCGTGAAGCGCGCTTTGACGGCCTCAAGCAGTTCGACCGGCGTCATGATTATTCAGCCCAGTTGTACACAACGCGCAGCGGCATCTTCACAGCTGCAGTGGTGTCTTCAGAGCCAAAATCCACGGCATCCGAATACACCTTACAATGCAGGTAACTGCGGGTCAGGCCAGCGCTATCACCGCTGTTAGACTCTGCTGCAGCAGCAAACGTGAGATCCACATATTCCTTGTTAAGCACCATCTTGCGGACCGCTGCAAACACGTCGCCTTTGATGGTTTCAACACAGGTCATCTGGAACTCACCAGAGTTCTTAATGGAACCATGCTGATTGAATTTCATGCCACCTGGTGCCACGTCTTCCACGTCCTCACGGGCCATTTCCGGCAGCTGAGTGGTACGGATCAGAATAGAGAGATTTGGGTAGCCTTTAACGGTCATCCAGTACTCAGAGCCGATAAGTTTTTCACCCGCGGCAAGGTTCTGGTTAAAGCGCTTTTTCAGAAAAGCCGTGTCGGCTTTCGTGTTGGAAAATCCGGACATTATTTGTTCCTCAGATAAACATATATGGAATATCAGACTGGTTCTGGACGCTCAGGCCGGAGCACTGAAGCGTGACGGTGTTGTGTGTGTAATGCCCGTCCGCAGTGCGTGGCGCGTCCAGCTGGTAGCCGACGCTTCGGATCACCACGTCCATCAGCTTCAGGCGACGGCCAACGTCCATAATCACGGGGAGAGGACGGCGGCCACCCGGCAGCGCGGCGTTCAGTTCAGGTGAGGCCATCTGCTGCAGGGTCATGATCGCGTCCATCACTTCCACCTTTGCGTTCATCGTGGCCATCAGGTCTACAACGATGCTGAACTCAGGCGGCTGCTGGCCTTCCCAGATAAGCAGGGAGTTGAAGTCCGACTTTGATGTACTGCCGCTCACCGCCTGTACGCCGCCCGCCAGCTTGCCGCCAGCAGCACTCACTGCACCGGCGACGCCGCCCAGTGAGTCGTTGGCAAACGGGGATTCCCACATGGATTCAATGCTGGCTGTAGAGCCTTCCCCGATGTAGCCCACAACCATCGACGTTTCTGACGTGATATAGACTTTCAGGAAGGGGCTGACTCCATCCGGCATGATTGCACCGCAGATCATCGCGCTATCCTCATTGCAGCCGGGAATACCCGGCTGCTATCCCTTACAGGCCGCGCTTCTTACGCAGTTTCATCGACTTTTTACGGTGCGCATTTGCCATTGAGCTATGCGCCTTCGTGCGGGCCTTTTTCAGCGCCTGTTTCTGGAGCGACGTCATGCGGCGCTTCTTCGGACGCTTGCGGATCAGCGTAACTACGCCGTCGCGCACAGCTTTGAAGGTCGCTGATTCCAGCATGGCTTCGCCGCCTTCACCGCCAGCCACGGTGTAATCTGCGATCGCTTCGTCATCGTCTGCCAGGCCGGAAAGCGCCTCGAAAACGCTCTCAGCGGCGCTGTCGTCGTCGTCGTCGATCATGCTGGTGACGTCATCTTGATCTGCACCCAGGGCAACGGCGGCGTTCGCCAGCTGGCCCAGCGCGTCGTTGAATGCGTCTACCTGCTCATCATCCAGATCGTCGTCGTCAGACAGTGAATCCAGACCGGCCAGCACCAGTGCCAGCGCTTCAAAGCTGTCAGAATCGGCTTCGCCATCGGCCACCCAGCCCGCAAGCAGGGAAGCGGCTACAGAGCGGGTATCTTCGCCAGCGCGACGTTCTACAGCCTCAAACATCGCCACAATGCGCGCCGATGCAGCGTTGCCTAAACCCGCACTTTCCAGCATGGAATCTTTTACGGCTGGCTCTTCAGCCGGAGCTGGTGCTTCGAATGCCGCACCCAGCAGACCATGCGCGTTGTGATTAAAAATGTTGTTCATAATTTCCTCTATTAACGGAACAGCGTTGGCTTGCCGACGATGCGGCGTGAAGAGCCGGTAGGGCAGACAGACCAGGATGCTTCCCACAGGTCGATATCTTTCTGCACGACGGAGACAACGAATGGCTGGGTGCCTTGCGTGACGTCACGCGGCTTAACCAGTGCTTCAGCGGCAACAAAGCGCTCCAGAAGGTCGGTTAAGCCGTCAGTCAGGCCTTTGAAGGTAATACCGTCCGGTTCATGCTTCAGCGCTTCTGCCACGTCATAAAAACCGCGTGCGATCGCGTTCATCAGCGAACTGATGTGCTGCAGGCGCAGGTAGTTGTTTTTGGCGAACGTGGTCAGGGAGTCGTCGATATACATGTTCCCGGCTTTGTCGAGGCTGACCGGGTTGATGCGCGCAGTGACAAATGCTTCGCGGTCGATCTCATCCAGGTTCGGGATAGGCTTGATGTTCTGACGGTTGATGATTGCGCGTGACACGCCAGCCGGTGAGTAATGCCAGCCGCCGACGTCGGAGACCAACGCCACACCTTTAGCTTTCGCCACAAACGCATCACAGGAGATACCCCAGTTAACGTTGGTGCCGGTGAATGCGTCGCGGGCGGTATACGGCCAGTTGTTGTTTTTTGTGTTGCGGGGACCGCCGAGA
>Ga0157370_10000134_pt1 | contig 89337 bp, 92 predicted proteins | sample C35metaG_FD_113463 | JGI IMG/M metagenome (GOLD analysis project Ga0157370, IMG submission 113463) | Corn rhizosphere microbial communities from Kellogg Biological Station, Michigan, USA - C3-5 metaG | ecosystem: Host-associated > Plants > Roots > Rhizosphere > Soil | place: USA: Michigan...
ACCATCGAAAAGAAAAAGAAGAAATAAGCACGGATTTATGGACAGAATGGCTTCTGCGAATGGAAGAAAAGTTCTAGCGCGTAGAAGAGCAAAAGGAAGACATAAATTAACTGTTTCTAGCGAACCTAGACACAAAAAATAATGTTTGTATAAACATACATAAGGCGATTACTTTTTTAGTATCGCCTTTTTTTATACCTTGTCGGTAAAAATTTTTGCAACATTCTAGTTTAGAATAGACTACGAATGTTTTTTAGAAGTACTTTATATAACTACACAATACATACAAAATGCCTAAAGACACATCAATTAAATCCGTTTTAATAATAGGTTCGGGACCTATTGTTATTGGTCAAGCTTGCGAATTCGACTATGCAGGTTCTCAATCTGCACGTTCTATTCGTGAAGAAGGAATTGAAGTTATCTTGATTAACTCAAATCCAGCGACGATTATGACCGACCCATCTATGGCCGATCATATTTATTTGAAACCATTAACGACAAAATCGATTATTGAGATTCTTAAGGAACATCCACAAATTGATGCTGTTTTACCAACAATGGGAGGACAAACAGCTTTGAACTTATGTTTGGAAGCGGAAGAAAAAGGAATCTGGCAGGATTTCGGAGTAAGATTAATTGGAGTTGATGTAAACGCAATTAATATTACAGAAGACAGAGAGCAGTTTAAACAGCTTTTAGAAAAAATCAATGTACCAACTGCACCTGCAAAAACGGCTACTTCATATTTAGAAGGAAAAGAAATTGCACAAGAATTTGGTTTTCCACTTGTAATTCGTCCATCGTTTACACTTGGAGGAACAGGAGCTGCAGTAGTTTACAAAAAAGAAGATTTTGATGAGCTTTTAACAAGAGGTCTTGAAGCTTCTCCAATTCACGAAGTTTTAATTGATAAAGCTTTGATGGGATGGAAAGAATACGAATTAGAACTTTTAAGAGATAAAAACGATAATGTTGTAATTATCTGTTCAATCGAAAATATGGACCCAATGGGAATCCATACTGGAGATTCGATTACAGTTGCACCTGCAATGACTTTATCTGATACAACTTTCCAAAAACTGAGAGATTACGCAATCTTGATGATGAGAAGTATCGGAAACTTTGCTGGAGGATGTAACGTGCAATTCGCAGTTTCGCCAGACGAAAAAGAAGATATTGTAGCAATCGAGATCAACCCTCGTGTGTCTCGTTCTTCTGCATTAGCATCAAAAGCAACGGGATATCCAATTGCTAAAATTGCTTCTAAACTGGCTTTAGGATACAACTTAGATGAGTTACAAAATCAAATTACAAAATCTACTTCGGCTCTTTTTGAACCAACTTTAGATTATGTAATCGTAAAAATACCACGTTGGAACTTCGATAAATTTGAAGGATCTGACAGAACTTTAGGTCTTCAGATGAAATCTGTAGGTGAGGTTATGGGAATCGGGCGTTCTTTCCAAGAAGCGCTTCACAAAGCAACTCAATCTTTAGAAATTAAAAGAAATGGGTTAGGGGCTGACGGAAAAGGATATAAAGATTACGAGCAGATTATCGAAAAGCTTACATACGCAAGCTGGGATAGAGTATTTGTAATTTATGATGCAATCGCAATGGGAATTCCGTTGAGCAGAATTCATGAAATTACAAGAATCGATATGTGGTTCTTAAAACAATACGAAGAACTTTATGTTTTAGAGAAAGAAATTTCAAACTATAAAGTTTCTAATCTTCCTAAAGAATTATTACTTGAAGCAAAACAAAAAGGTTTTGCAGACAGACAAATTGCTCACATGATGAATTGTCTAGAAAGTGAAGTACATTCTTTACGTATGGAACAAAACATTAACCGCGTGTTTAAACTGGTTGATACTTGTGCAGCTGAGTTTAAAGCGCTGACTCCTTATTACTATTCAACTTTTGAGGCTGAAATAGAAAAAGCAAATGGAGAACGTTTTGTTGATAACGAAAGTATTGTTACAGATAAAAAGAAAGTTATTGTTCTAGGTTCTGGACCAAACAGAATTGGTCAGGGAATTGAGTTTGATTATTCTTGTGTGCATGGAGTTTTAGCAGCAAAAGAATGCGGTTACGAAACAATCATGATTAACTGTAATCCTGAAACGGTTTCTACAGATTTTGATACTGCTGATAAATTATACTTTGAGCCAGTTTTCTGGGAACATATTTACGATATCATCCAGCACGAAAAACCAGAAGGTGTAATCGTACAGCTTGGTGGACAAACAGCTCTTAAATTAGCAGACAAATTATCTAAATATGGTGTAAAAATCATCGGAACTAGTTTTGATGCACTTGATTTAGCTGAAGATAGAGGACGTTTCTCAGACTTATTAACTGAATTAAATATTCCTTTCCCAAGATTCGGAATCGCCGAAACGGCAGACGAAGCTTCGAACTTAGCTGATAGTTTAGATTTCCCACTTTTAATTCGTCCTTCTTATGTATTAGGAGGTCAGGGAATGAAAATTGTAATCAACAAAAAAGAACTTGAAGAACACGTTATCGATTTGTTGAAAACAATTCCAGGAAACAAATTACTTCTCGATCACTATTTAGCTGGAGCAATCGAAGCTGAAGCTGATGCAATTTGTGATGCTGATGGAAATGTTTACATTATCGGTATTATGGAGCACATTGAGCCTTGTGGAGTTCACTCTGGAGATAGTAACGCGACATTACCTCCTTTTAACTTAGGAGAATTTGTAATGCAGCAAATTAAAGATCATACACATAAAATTGCGAGAGCTTTAAAAACTGTAGGTCTAATTAATATTCAGTTTGCGATAAAAGACGATACAGTTTACATTATCGAGGCAAATCCAAGAGCTTCTAGAACGGTTCCATTTATTGCAAAAGCTTACGGAGAACCTTATGTAAACTACGCTACAAAAGTAATGTTAGGCCACAACAAAGTAACTGACTTTGATTTCAATCCGCAATTAAAAGGATATGCAATTAAGCAACCAGTTTTCTCTTTCAGCAAGTTCCCGAACGTAAACAAGGCGTTAGGACCAGAAATGAAATCTACAGGAGAAAGCATCTTGTTTATTGATGACTTAAAAGACGATCAATTCTACGAATTGTACTCTAGAAGAAAAATGTATTTGAGTAAATAATCTCAAATTCTGATATAAAAAAAGCTCCAATGAAAATTGGAGCTTTTTTGTTTTTTGTTCCTTAGTAGGCAACATCATATTTATAATTAAAAGTACCATCTGTAACTTGTGTTGTAACTGGATTATCTGCACCAATTGGCTTTGAATAATCTTCAACACAATTAAAAGAAAAGGTTCCTGCGACGATTTTTGTATTTAAATCAATTGAAGTTATAGACAAAGTTCCTTTGGCGACATATTGGTTTTTTGGTTTTGTATTAAAGATAAATTGAATTTGTGTTTTTGAGGCATCATAAGTTTCTGGCGTGATAGGATAAGTGCCAATTTTTAGATCGCTTCTTTTAATATATAAAATTATTTCATCTACACCTTTTCTCCCCTGTAATTGAATATATTCAGCTGTGGGATAGTAGGTGTATAATGGTTTTGTTGCAAAATTTGAATTGAACGGATTGTTCATTTCCCACAAAGTTCCATCAATTTTAGCATTCATTGCAAATTTTGATGTTGGAGCGGTTGGATCTTCTGGATTTTCACTGTTATCGCTTGAACAGCTGTTTAGAACTAAAACTAAAAAAAGAAAGAGAATTTTTGGTGTTTTCATTAGTGGTATTTAAAGGTTATGTTGGATGTAAATGTAGAAAAATATTTGTTAATATTGTAATTTTGTAAAAGCCTTGTTATTAACGGGCTATAAAAAAAGCTCCAATTTATTGGAGCTTTTTTGGTTTAAAAAGTAAGATATTATTTTTTAAGTAATTGTTCTAAAGGTTTTAATTGATCCATATCTATTTTAGATTTTTGTAAAACAGACATTAATGTCATAATATTATTGGGATTCATATCTTCACCTAAAACACGAACTACAGCAAAGCCAGTTTCTTTTCGATTAAGGAATATAACAAATTCTTTAATGTTGTCTTCAGATCCTACATAACTAATAGAAGCTCCGTCTTTACCAGATCCAAATTTCATTAATTGTTCATATTTTGGATTTTTTAATATGGCATTGACTTTTGTTCTTTCTGTCTCAAACTGCGCCTGATTTTTATCATTTGCTTTAAAAGCCAGAATATTCATTTTTTCGAAAGAATTTACCGCTTCAGTTTGTTCTGCTGAAAGTTTCGTTTTTTCAAGATTTAAAATATTGGGAGAAATATCCAATGCTATAAAATCTTTGTTTTCTGTGTTTTCAACAAAATACTTTTGTAATGTTGGTTCAGAGTTACAGCTTCCTAAAGTTAGCAAAGCTATAAGTGCTAAGGTGAAAATAGTTGTCTTCATTTTATTTTTTGCCTTTAGAAGCTTTCTTTAAATCAGAACCTCCTGGAAGCTGCATTTTATCTGTTAATACTGAGATTTCGTTTAGATCAAAATTACCAGTTAAAGATAATAAAACAGTCTCATCGTTTTTAGCACCGTCAACATACATTAACAATTCTCTTATCTGCGTATCTGATGCGCCAGATTTTACCATGATTCTAACATTTTTACCACTGTCATTTACACGCATCAATTCTTCAAGACCTGCAGTTTTAATGTATTTGTCTGCTGAAACTTTCATTTCTGCTTCAATTTTTGGATTTTTAGTGGTAAACACTTTTAAATAATCTAATTTTTTAATTAAAGCAATGTATTGTTGTGTCTGTTTATCAGAAGCATCAACTTTTACCTTGCTCATTAAATCGAACATTTTTTTGTTTACAATTACAGAGGTTACGTCGTCTTGACCATCAAATTTGTCAAAAGCACCTTGTGCATAAAAAACGTTTGTAACGAATGCGAAAACTAGAGTTATGATGAAATTTTTCATTTGATTTAAATTTAATTACTGTTTAAAAATTTTGTTTTTTGATTGTTCGTATTCTTTAATGTACTGTACACTTTCAATACCTACATTAACATTGTTTGATAATAAAGCCAAAGCTTTTTGTGTCGCTTTTAGCGCCTCTTCGGGATCATCGTAGGTTCCTAATTCTGTTTTAGAAGCTACGGCAGTAGTAGTACTTTGTTCGCTTGCAAAATAATAGGTTCCAATTCCCAGCAAAATCACAGCTGAAGCCGCAATCGATAACCACGCCACATTTCGTTTTTTAGTTTGTAGTGGAATTTCATACGTCGATTTCTGTTCTTTTGCTAGAGAGAAATAGCCAAACATAGACTTGTACTGCTCCAAATGCTGCGCAACATTTGGTGAAGAAAAGTATTCTCTTAATTCTTTTTCTTCGGCAATCGTTGTTTCTCCCTGAAAGTATTTTTCTAATAGATTTTCTATTTTATTTAGTTCCATAAAGGTGTGTATTTGTCATTGATTCTCTAATTTTTTTTCTCGCTCTCGAAAGTGCCACTCGTATTGCAGTTTCGTTCATATTGACAATTTTCGCTATTTCGTCAAATTCATATTGTTCAACATCCCGAAGCTGAATCAGTAGCTGCATTTGTTCTGGAAGCTGATTTATAATTTTTTCAACCCATTCTAGACTATTTTCATCTTCGAGCTTTTTGTCTAACTGCGGTTCCCTGTCGGTAAAATTATTATGAACAATCTGCAGATTACTGGCTCTTTTAGATTTTAATTGGTCGAGACAATAATTTTTAGTCATTGTCATAGCTAAAGCTTCGACGCTGTTATAGTTTTCCAGATTTTCTTTTTTATTCCATAATTTTACCATTACTTCCTGAGTGGCGTCTTCGGCCTCTTCAGTACTTGTAAGCAATCTTTTTGCCAGACGAAAAACTTTGTCTTTAAAAGGATTTATTAATTCTATAAATACAACTTGGTTCATTAAACTGATGGTTAATCGTTAGCTTATATAGTCAAGACGAGGTACAATTATATTTGTTACAACAAAAAATAAATATTTTTTTTACGTAAAAAAAATACTGCTTTTTTGACGAAGCTAAAACTAAAGATACTACTTTTACGTTTATACCACTAAGAAACCCAATTGATATGAAAACACCTTTAAAGAGTATTCTCTTTCTTTTTTTGCTAGCTTTTTCTTTGCAGTCTTGTGAAGATCAAGATGACGTTGCAGCTCCAGCAGACTTACAAGTTAATAATTTTATATGGAGAGGATTAAATGAAGTTTATTTATGGCAGGCAGATGTGCCTAATTTAGCTGATGGACGTAATCTTCAACCTGATTTCGATACTTTTTTAAGAGGTTATTCTAAGCCGGAAGATTTGTTTGAAGATTTATTGAATAAACCAGAAAGTAAATACCCGAACGGAGGGGCTATTGACCGTTTCAGCTGGATTGTTGATGACTATACAGTTTTGGAACAAGAATTAAGCGGTATTACCAAAAATAACGGAGTCGATTTTAGACTAAGCCTTATTTCTTCTGGGTCAAATGATGTTGTTGGATATGTTCGTTATATTATACCAAATTCTGATGCTTCTACAAAAGCAATTAAAAGAGGCGATTTGTTTACAAGCGTGAACGGAACAAAACTTACTGTTTCTAATTACCAGCAATTGTTATTGAATCAAGACAGCTATACTTTAAATCTAGCAGATTATAACGGAAGTACTTTTGTTTTGAATGGTAAATCGGTTGCTTTAACGAAAACAGTTTTAGAAGAAAATCCAATTTTCATCAATAAAGTGATTACTTCAGGAAGTCATAAAATTGGTTATTTAATGTATAATGGTTTTTATTCTGAATACGATGATAAATTAAATCAAGCTTTTGGCGAATTAAAAGCACAAGGAGTAACAGATTTAGTTTTAGATCTTCGTTATAATGGAGGAGGAGCTATTACATCTTCAACTAGACTTGCAAGTATGATTACGGGACAGTTTCCAGGGCAGATTTTTTCAAAAATGACGTTTAATGCTAAACAAATGGAAGGTCTAAGCGGTGATGACTTAGAAAGTCTGAATGAAAGATTCGTTAATAATATTGATGGAAAATCATTAAATAGTTTAAATTTAAATACAGTTTATATCATTACAACCGAAAGTACAGCTTCTGCAAGTGAATTAGTGATAAATGGGTTAAAACCTTACATCAATGTTGTTCAAATTGGAGAAATTACAACTGGAAAGAATGTAGGTTCATTTACAGTTTATGATTCAGAAACTTTGACTAAAAAGAACGTTAATCCGAATCATAAATACGCAATGCAGCCTTTGGTTTTAAAGATTACAAATTCAGCAAATTTTGGAGATTATACTCAAGGTTTACAGCCAACATACGAGCAGAACGAACAAGTTAGCACTTATGGCGTTTTAGGAGAAACATCTGAGCCGTTACTTAGTTTAGCTATTTCGAAAATTACGGGAGCAACTGCTAAAAGAACTTTTAATGATTTGGAACCGAAGTTTCCTTACGTAACAGATTCAAAAATCATTAACGGATTGAAACATGGTATGTATCTTAAAACTGCTCCAAAAGTATTTTAAGTAAATTCTATAGAATAAAAAAAGGCTTTCAGAAATGAAAGCCTTTTTCGTAAAAAAAACAAAAACTAATTCTAAATAGTTTAATCGTTAAAGTAAAAACCGTTTGATCCTGCACCAGTTGCTAATTCTTTTTGAAGATTTCCAGCTAAGTCGTAAATGAATGCTTTACTATCTTTATCGAATTTTGCATCTGCAACATAAATACGATTGTTTTCTACTGCAAATCCGTATATATAACTATCAGCTATCGTAACAATTGCTGTTGTAGAAGGCGCTGTTGCATTAATGCCCATTGCATAAACAGAAGTTCCTGCTGTGTAGTAAATTTTGTTGTCTTCAATATCCATAAGACCAACTCCAGCTAAACTGTCTGGGAATCCAATTTTAGAAACGGATTTGTCTGATAATTTAATTTTTACTAATTCACCATTACCAGAAAATGGTGCTCTAAGAATATATAAATTACCATTTTCTTCTTCGATACAATCTGCACTATATCCAATTTCTAAAGTTTCAACTGCTTTTGTAGCAATATTTACAATTAAAAGTTTACTGCTGCTGTTTGGTTCAGTGATGTATAATTTACCATCTTCTAGAACTAATCTGTTTGCAGTTGCGTTTAATTCAATTTTTGACTCTACTTTATTAGTAGCTAAGTTAATAACAGCAACAAAATCATCAGTATCTCCTGTTGCTGGATTAATGTACGAATACGTATTTGCGTTGGTAACATAAGCTTTTCCATCTTTCACAACACCATATCTTGGAGTTGCAAGACCTGAATCAATTTTTGCAATCAATTTAAAAGTATATCTGTTTACAACATTGATCACATTGGAACCACCTGCAATGATATAAGCTTTATCTCCGTCAAAAAAGATATTCTGTAAATATCCTCCAACCAAATCATTTCCATTTTCAGCTTTATAAGCATCTTTTGTAAACAAACTAAAATCATTGCTAGAGAATGAAACACTACCAACACTTGAACTTCCTTCATTCAAAATAAAAAAACCATTGTCATAAGCGCCTTTTGGAGTATCGTCATCATCGCTTGAACAAGAAACGAATAACGAAATGCTTAACGCTATTAAAAGTAATTTACTGAACTTCATATATTAAAATTTTAAGGTTAAATACACATTGAAATTGCGACCTGGCATTGGTCTGTTTTCTAGGCTTTCATAGTCTTTATTTAAAAGATTTAAAACCTGAAAACCTATTTTAAAAGAATCTAAAAATTTAAGATCATAATCGATTCCGATATTTGAAATTAAATAATCGTTTATAATTTCATCCTTACTATTATCGGCGGTTGTATAAACAAAACCATTGTAAAGAATTTGATAGTAAGCGCTTACTTTATTTCTTGAGTAGGAAACTGCTCCAGTTGCTTTATTAAAAGGAACAAAAAAGATTTGGTTTTTGGTTTTTTCATCTTGAGATATGGTATAAGCATACGTTGCATTTACTGCAAAATTGTTTTTACCATAATTTTTTCTCCAGCTTAATAAAGTTTCAGTTCCATAACTGTTGACTTTATCTTGGTTTTGCGGTGTCCAAATACCACCAGTTCCAGGCACCCATTGCAGCATGTCTTTTATTTTTATATAATAAAAATTCTGCGTCCAAGTGAAATTTTTAAATGTAAGCACATTGCCAATTTCTCCCTGATAAGAGTTTTCTGGTTTCAAGTTCGGATTTCCTCCAGTTTCCCAATACAAGTCGTTGTAAGTTGGAATTCTGAAATTTCTAGAAATATTCAACTTTAAATTGTACCAATCATTGAATTTATAAGAAGAGCCTAAATTGAATAAAAGCGGTGATTTGTAATTATTGGTAAATTCTTTTCTAACACCAATTTCATTTTTCCAGTTATCACCAATATCTTGCCTTAATAACAAAGAAGCCGAACTGATTTCGCGAACATGACTTCCAAAACTAGTTCCATAACCATTTGTTCTGCTGTAATCTATAATTCCGTTGACCTGAGTAGATTTAAATAAAGTATAATCTAAATCTAACTTTGTAATCAAATTTTCGGTTTTTCCGTACGTAAAATTATTAGCGCTATTATCAGCAAAGTATTGATAATTTTCAAAAATATATGCTGTCTTAAAATTGGTTTTCAGCTTTCCAAAATTTCCATCGTATTCAAGCAGGTTTCTGTTGAAACCATTTACGTACTTGCTTTTGGTTTCTGTTTCTACAATTAAAGATGTATTTCTGTCTGTATTTGAAGTTTGACTATACAGCTTTAAAATATGGTTTTCGTTTATTTTGTACCCAACATTTGCATTCAAAGTAATAATATCATACTGCCCGTTTTGGTTCCAGCGCTGTTCGCCTCTCCAAGTATAGCGATTCAAATACTTATAATCGTTTGTGGAGCTGTTTTTTGAAAAACCAATTTGCGTGCTCCATTTTTTGTTAGAAATAGATGTTTTGTAATTAATACCAATAGTATTAAAACTGCCGTAATCTAATCTTAAGTTATTTTCAAAACGATTTAAAAAAGATAAGTCATTATTTAAATGAACGGTTCCTCCAATTGCGCCACTTCCATAAATTACACTTCCACCGCCAGCCTTAATACTGACTGAATTATAATCTGAACTGGAAATAGTATTAAAATCGGTGCTTCCATTCATTTGAGAATTAATGTTTATTCCGTTCCAAATTACTGCTGTTTGGGAAGAAGTCGTTCCTCTAAAAGAAACAGTCGAAAGCATTCCGCGACCATATTCTTTAAAATATAAAGTAGAATTAAAATTCAGCAAATCAGTTAACAATGCCTCATTTTTATTGATAATGGAATCATTAAGTTTTAAAACAGATTGCGATGCTGAGTATTTTTTTAAGTTTTTGTCTGAAACAAAAACTTCTTTCAAACTGGTAATAGAATCGCTCTGCGCCAAAGTAATCTGGCACAACAATAATAAACAAAAAGCTAACCTTAGTTTTATAGTCATAATTTCTACACTCTTTTTCCCGAGAGCTCGATATTGTTACAAAGGCAGGTCTCCTGGCTTGCGTCTTGTTGTTTACCTTCCCATTCGCCATGGGCGAGCAGTGGTTTTGTAGTTTACAACAAGCATTCGTTTAAGAACTCAGCTTACAGTTGCGGGTACAGCTCAAGAAATTACTTGATTCCCTTTTAATGTGTTTTATAAAAACACAACCTTAATTGGCTGCAAAGATAAAGTTAAAAATATTGAATATTCAAAATTTGTTTAGCTTTTCGAAGCAAAATGTAAAACATTACAGAAAATTAGAGCTTTATTCTGATAACTTGTCCGAAATTTACTTTATTTTTAAAAGCTTCTATCAAAGGAGTTTCTGTCTGATGACATAAAATACTTCTGATGACTCCTGCATGAGAAACAATAATTATAGGATTTTCTAGCAGTGAAATTTCATTTAAAAAGTCACCAACTCTTTCATGTAACTCTACAAACGATTCGCCATTTGAAACTTTGATATTTACAAAATCTTCCATCCACGGATTGAGTTGTTCGGGCGGAATTTCATCCCAGCTTTTCAATTCCCAATCTCCAAAATTCATTTCCTTTAGACGATCATCTTCCTGATATGAAATTGTATTTACATTCTCCTGAATATGTTTAGCAAGAATTGAACAACGTTTTAATGGACTTGAAAAAATCATTGCTTTTGAAGGTAATTCTGAAATAATTTTACCAAATATTTCATCAAAGGGTTCTGCAATATTTACATCAGAGTGTCCGTAACAGATTCCTTTTTCGCAGATCGTCTCGGTGTGACGGACTAGATAAATTTCCATAAAAATAAAATACTTAGATAAAATATAACCTCGCAGACTTGCTGTGTTGCGCCTAAACAATCACCTGTATAACCGCCAATCCATTTTTGAAAATAACGAGCCAAAAAATATCTTGTAATAAATACAGGAATTACAGCTAAAATCAATTTATAATCAAAAAAAGAAAATACAATTAACGGAATTAAACCAAAAAAGCATGAGCCAAAAACTTCTTTCCAAGTATATTGTTTCGCAATTGGTTTACTTTTGCTCGAAGCATCTTCACGAGCATATTCATGTGTGAAAATGATACTTATAGCTGCTAAACGACTTAACGAATGAGCAGAAATAAATAAAAGGAAAATTAGTAAAATGTTATTTGTGAAAAGTAAAATGGATTCTGCAAGCAGTTTGAATTTTAATAAAAAAAGTAAAACTAATCCGATTGCTCCGTAAGCGCCAATGGCACTGTCTTTCATAATCATTAGGATTTTTTCTTTGGTCCAGCCGCCGCCAAATCCGTCACAGACATCTGCAAATCCGTCTTCGTGAAAAGCGCCGGTTGTTAAAACAGAAGCAATAATTGCAAAAATTACAGCAGTTTCTGTATAAAGAAAAAGCGAAAAAAGATAGAAAGCCAGAAATGAAATTGTTCCAACAATCCAGCCAATAAAAGGGAAATATCGTGTGGCTTTATTTAAATAATCAGGATGATGAGTTATGTTTTTTGGACAAGGAATTCTGGTGTAAAACATTAAACAGGTGAAGAAAATATGTAGTTCTTTTTTCATTTAGATTGGGTTTTCATTTAGTATGTCATTTCGACGAAGGAGAAATCTCCGCAAGTAATTCCGTTCTAAAAGAGGCTCAACTTTGTGGACTTTCTTTTGGAGATTTCTCCTTCGTCGAAATGACAAAAGTGAGAATAAATCATAATGAAACATAATTATTTGTAGAAAATAGAGTAATTACTATTTCCTACTTATGCCGGCACTTTCAAAACTAGCCATTTCATTCAAAAAAGCCTCAGCCGATTTTAGAAGTGGAAAAGCAATCGCACAGCCCGTTCCTTCACCTAAACGTAAATCAAGATTTAAGATAGGCTTGACATCTAAATATTCTAGCAATTTAGAATGTGCTTTTTCTGCAGAGCAATGGCAGAAAATAGCATTTTGCTTTATATTCGGATTGATTTTATAAGCGATTAAAAAAGCTGTGGTACAAATAAAACCATCAACTAAAATCAGCATTTTATTTTCAAAGGCAGCCAGCATTCCGCCAGCCATTTGTATAATTTCAAAACCGCCAAAATAAGAAAGCTGTGAAATTAAATCGGCTTGACCGGAATAATTTTCGAGTGCTTTTTTTAGAATATTTTGTTTCAGAATTAATTTTTCATTTTCAACTCCAGTTCCTTTTCCAACGCATTCTTCAATAGGAAAATCAGTTAAAAGGCTAATTAAAACAGAAGCTGTAGAAGTATTTCCTATTCCCATTTCTCCAAATCCAATGCAGTTAGAACCTGTTTTAGCAATTCTTTCTATAATATCTTTTCCTTTATCAAAACACAATTGAACTTCGGTTTCACTCATTGCAGGAATATGCAGAAAAGACTGAGTTCCTTTGGCAATTTTGGCATCAATCAAATTTGCATTTGTTGGGAAATCATAATTTACACCTGCATCAACAATTGATAATTCAATATTATTTTGTTTGCAGAAAACATTAATTGCTGCGCCGCCTTCAAGGAAATTAGTTACCATTTGTCGTGTAACATCTTGCGGATAATCGCTTACGCCATGATTAGCGATTCCGTGATCTGCAGCAAAAACAACAATATTTGGTTTTTCAATTTTAGGATTTAAAGTTTCAAAAACACTTGCCATCTGAAAAGCCAAGGTTTCTAAAGTTCCTAAAGAACCAACTGGTTTTGTTTTTGAATCTATTTTTTCTTGCAGCAGTTTGTTGAAATCGGGTTTAGTTTCGATTTCATTTTGAGATTTTAGTTCAAAATCAGAAATGTTTACTTTATGAATTTCTGTGATTTCAGTACAAATCGGAGCTTCCGATTTTTGTTTCCAATGCAATTGCTGCAGCATTGGCTGGTTATTATAGTTCGTTGCTGGCTTTCCAATACAGAAATAGCCGAGCGGTTCTATATTCTCAGGTAAATCAAGGATTTTTTTAAACTGATAATAATTCAGAATCGAAACCCAGCCCATTCCGTAACCTTGTTCAGTCAGAGAGAGCCAAATATTTTGAGCCGCACAAACCGAACTAAATTTCACAGCTTCATTACTGCCAATAGTCCCAATAGTAAATTGGTTTAAAACCGAACGATCATAAGCAATAATAAGCCCGATTGGCGCTTCTTCAATTGCTTCTAATTTGAGCGATCTGTAAAGTTCTTTCTGCTCTGGATTATCGGTAAGTTCTTCTGCTTTTTTGTTGTAATCTAAAAATAGTTTTTTAATTGAAGTCTTTACTTCATCCAATTTAATGATATAATATCTAGTAGCATCAGTCAAACCAACAGACGGTGCCCAATGTCCAGCCTGTAAAGCTTTTTGAATTACTTCATCAGGAACTTCATCAGTTGTAAAATGTCGGGTGTCGCGGCGTGATTTTAATATATCTTCTAGATTGCTCATTTTAAATTCCAATTTTTTAAATTCCAAATTCCAAATTTGAAAATGGATAACATTCTAGTAAAGATAAAGCATAGCTTTGTAATTTTGATTTTAAAATTTTGAATTATCTTCCTAAGTTTTGGAATTTGGAATTTAAATTTTGGAATTTTCTCCTTTTATCTTAACCGGAATTCCCGAAACCATCAAAACTACTTCATCTGCATTTGAAGCTAGAAACTGATTCATCCAGCCTTGTAATTCGGTAAATTTTCGTCCGATTTCTGTACTAGCATGAACGCCCATTCCAATTTCGTTAGTTACAATAATTAAATTAGTATCTTTTTGACTGGCAATTGAGAGGAATTCTTTTTTAGCTTCTTCGAGACTTAGATCGACATTATTTTTATGATCGACAAAAAAGTTAGTCAGCCAAAGAGTTACGCAGTCAATTAAAGCTGTTTTACCAGAAAAATCAATTTCGCTTAAAAATTTTTCTTTTTCAATATTGGTCCAGCGCTCGTCTCTTTCCTGCTGATGGCGGTCTATGCGATTTTGAAAATCATCGTCCCATTTTCGAGCAGTTGCTACATATATAGGAGAGTTAGAAAGTTCCAAAGCAAGTTTCTGAGCATAACTGCTTTTGCCAGAACGCTCACCGCCGGTAATTAGGTAAATCATCTTAATTGTTGATTGTTAATTGTTGATTGTTAATGGTTAATTGGGAAGAAGTCTACTTTTACTTAATTGGCTTTTTGATGTTTTAATGATGCTGGTTATTAATTTTAAAATTGAAACAGCATCATTGTTGATGTTTTCAAATTCTTTTTGATTTAAATAATCAGTTGCTTTTAATAATTCCAGCCAATAAATAACCTCATTTGCTTCTTTTTGCGCAATAGCAAATTTATGAATAAAATCACTTTTACTTTCGGCATGTTCTGCTTCTCGAATCATTGCGCCAATACTTGTTCCTGATCTAAGAAGTTGTTTGGAAAGTATAAATTCTTTTTTATCATTGCTGAGATACTGATATAGTTTGACAATTCTGATTGCAAATTCAAAACTTTTATTTTTTACGATGTTGTTTTTCATAATTAACAACTAACAATTTATAATTAACAATTAATACGGGCAATGTCTGCAGTCATTTCCGCAGCAGGTTCCTCGTTTAAGATGAAACCAGGTTTTGAAAACCATATTGCCATCTTCGATGTAATAATCAATACCTTCGATTAATTTTTCTGATTTGGGTAAAGATATGGCTTTATTTTTTGGAGCATTTTGAGGAGTAATAGTTTCGATGTAAGCCTCTATTTTGTCTTCACAGGCTTCTTTGAAGCAAACTGGACAAAGACAATCTCCGCCTTCAGAGAGATTGAAGATTGGCGGGTAATCATTACACCAGCATTTTTTTTCTATAGATATATCTCCACAGCTGAATTCAGATTCACAGCTTGAGCAAATTTTCATTTTTGTGGTATTCATGTTGTAAAGATACAATTGTTTAAATTTGTAAGAATAAAGGTAAACAAAAAAAATATAAAATACTTTACCTTTGTTCCATCCAAAACATAAAACATGAGACATTTATTACCGAAAATGATTTTTACAGCTTCTTTTTTTATTCTTATCGGATGTAAGAAGAATGAGAAAGCTGAAATTGTAAAAGCTGAAAATGCAAAAAACAGTATCGAATATGCAACAGGACTTTCTATCGTAAAATATGAGGATTATTCGGTTGTAACAGTCTCAAATCCATGGCCGAATGCCAATAAAGATTTTAAATATATTTTAAAAGAAAAAGATGCAAAGGTTCCAGACAGCCTTCAAACTTATACTACAGTCCAGGTTCCGTTAAACTCTGTCGTTGTGACTTCAACAACTAATATTCCGTTTTTAGAAATGCTTGAAGTGGAAAGTAAATTGGTCGGATTTCCGCATACCGATTATATTTCATCAGAAAAAACGAGAGCATTAATTGACAAAGGTTCCGTAAAAAACGTTGGACAGAATGAAAAACTGAACATTGAACAGTTAATCGAATTATCTCCAGATTTGATTGTAACTTTTGGAGTTGATAATAATAATCCGATGCTGGATAATCTGAAAAAAAGCGGTTTAAAAGTTTTAATTCAAGGTGATTGGATGGAACAATCCCCACTTGGAAAAGCAGAATGGATCAAGCTTTACGGTGCTTTATTTGGTAAAGAAGATCAAGCCAAGGAACTTTTTGATAAAATTGTAGAAAGTTATAATCAGGCTAAAAAATTAGTAGCAGACAAACCAGCTACTTCAAAAGTTTTGTACGGTTCAATGTACGAAGATGTTTGGTATGTTGCCAAAGGAAACAGCTGGGTTGCGCAATTTATGCAAGATGCGAAATCCAATTATTTGTGGGCAGATTTAAAAGGAACTGGAAGCGAAGGTTTATCTTTTGAAAAAGTTTTAGACAAAGCCAAAACTGCCAACATTTGGATTGCTTCTGGTTCTTTTAAAAGTTTAGATGAACTGCAAAAAGCAAATCCGCATTATGGAGAATTTGATGCTTTTAAAAATAAAAGTGTTTATAACTTTGAAGGAAAATTGGGAGCAACAGGCGGTACTGTTTATTACGAATTGGCACCAAGCCGACCTGATTTAGTTTTAAAAGATTATATCAAAATTTTCCATCCCGATTTATTGGCTAGCTACGAATTTACTTTTGCATCAAAACTGAATTAAATTGGCGAATAAGAAAAGAAATACCATTTTATTTGTCACTTTGGCTTTGGGTCTTTTACTGATGTTTTTTGCAAGTATTAGTTTAGGATCTGTCCTGATTCCTTTAAAAGATGTTTTTGCAAGTTTAACGGGAGGTCACACTGCCAAATCAACTTGGGAATATATTATTATCAACTATCGTCTGCCAAAAGCGATTACAGCAGTTTTAGTTGGAAGCGGACTTTCAATAAGCGGACTCTTAATGCAGACTTTATTTCGAAATCCGCTTGCTGGACCTTATGTTTTAGGATTAAGCTCTGGCGCGAGTTTAGGAGTTGCATTTGTGATTTTGGGCGCAGGATTTCTGCCGTCTTTTTTAAGTGTAATTGCCTTGTCCTCATATGGAATTGTTTTGGCATCTACTTTAGGAAGTACGTTAGTTTTGCTTTTAGTTTTGGTAGTTTCACAAAGATTACAAGATACCATGGCGATTTTAATTGTGGGTTTAATGTTCGGAAGTTTTACAACGGCAATTGTCAGTGTCTTAACCTATTTCAGCACAGCAGAACAATTGCAGAAATTCACTTTCTGGTCAATGGGGAGTCTTGGAAATCTTTCATGGTCAACAATTGGAATTTTGACTTTTTGTGTCGCAATCGGCTTGCTTTTAAGCGCCAATAGCATCAAACCGTTAAACGCGTTACTTTTAGGTGAAAACTATGCAAAAAGTATGGGCTTGAATTTTAAACGAGCAAGACTGATTATTATATTCGCTACCAGTATTTTGGCAGGAAGTATAACTGCTTTTGCAGGTCCAATTGCTTTTGTTGGCTTAGCGGTTCCTCATATTGCAAAACTGACTTTTCAAACTAGTAATCATACGATTCTATTTTGGAGTACTTTGTTTTTTGGTTCGATTATAATGTTGTTTTGTGATATTGTTTCACAAATGCCAGGATTCGATGTCACGCTTCCCATAAATGCAATTACGTCTATAATTGGTGCGCCAGTTGTAATATGGCTTTTGGTAAGAAAAAGAAATTTTCAATAATTTTTTTGCCGCAGATTAAACAGATTAGCACAGATTTTTTTAATCATTTTAATCTCTTAATCTGTGGCAAAAAAAAACTTAGAGCCCTAGGATCTCAGTAACTTAGAATCTTAAAAAAAATGATAAGTATATTAAAGACATCAGATTTAAATATTGGATATAGATCCAAGAAAGGTCTTACGCTTATTGCTGAAAATCTAAATCTAAATTTAGCATCTGGGAAACTCATTACTTTAATAGGAGCAAACGGCATTGGAAAATCAACCTTACTGCGAACTCTTACCGGAATTCAGCAGCCTTTATCTGGAAATGTCTACTTAAACGAAAAAAATATTTCCGACTATAAACCTTTAGAATTAGCGCAAAATTTGAGTTTGGTTTTAACGGAAAAATTACCTCCGAGCAATCTTTCTGTTTTTGAATTAGTTGCGCTTGGCCGTCAGCCATATACCAATTGGGTTGACACTTTATCAAATGAAGATATTCTGAAAGTTCAAGAGGCTATGAAGCTGACACAAATTGAACATTTAGCCTCAAAAAAGCATTTCGAAATCAGCGATGGACAATTACAGAAAATTTTAATCGCCAGGGCTTTGGCACAGGATACACCATTAATTATTTTGGATGAACCCACAACTCATTTGGATTTACTGCACAAAGTTTCCTTATTCAAATTATTAAAGAAACTGACTCAGGAAACTCAAAAATGTATTTTGTTTTCAACACACGATATTGATCTGGCGATTCAATTAAGCGATGAAATGATTATCATGACGCCGGAAAATATTACTCAAGATCAGCCTTGTAATTTAATTTCAAACGGAAGTTTCAGCAATTTATTCAAAGATGAACATATTGTTTTTGATGCCGAAAAAGGGAAATTTATTGTGACGTAATAAAGTATGTTTTCCTGCAAGGTTTCCAAAACCTTGTAGGTTTCAAAACATCAACTTCAGAATTTATACCTAAAAGGTTTTGAAAACCTTGCAGGAGAGAGGCCATAGGTATCATTTCTTCAATCCAATTTGTCTCTTAGCTTCACCAACCACAAAAGCAACAGAATTCGCGATATTAAAACTACGAATAAGCGATGACATCGGAATCGTTAAATGATTTTCAAATCTCTTCATAAACTCCTTACTCAAACCAACGCTTTCTTTTCCGAAAACTAACCAGTCACCATCTTGAAATTCATTCTCTAAATATGACTTATCAGAATGAGAGCTCATTAAAAATACGCGAGAATGATCTGGAATTTGTGCAATCCATTCTTCTACATTTTGATATTCGGTAACATCAAGATGAACCCAGTAATCCAATCCAGAACGTTTTAGGTTTTTATCATTAATCACAAATCCGAACGGGTGAATCAAATGAAGACGGCTTTCTGTACCGACGCATAAGCGCCCAATATTTCCGGTATTATTTGGTATTTCAGGTTCTACAAGAACAACGTTTAGCATTTTTTTTGAGTTATGAGTTATGAGTTATGGGTTATGAGTTTAGTTCAAGAATTATCTAATTGACACATTTTCTAATTTAAAATCGTTTACCTCCAGAACTTCTCCAGCTTTTAGGTTTTGCAAATATACATTTCCTATTCGAACGCGAACTAGGCGAAGAGTCGGAAAACCCACTGCAGCAGTCATTTTTCTAACCTGACGAAATTTCCCTTCGTTTACAGTAATAGAAGCCCACGAAGTAGGACCATGGCGTTCGTCTCTGATTTTTTTGGCTCTTGGTCCAAAATCAGGAATTTCATTTACGATAAAAGCTGAACAGGGTTTTGTTTTGTATTTACCGCCTTCAAAACCAATTTCGACACCTTTTTGCAGTTCTTCAATTGCTTCTTGAGTAATAATGCCGTCAACTTGAACGTAATATTCTTTGTCAACTTTTTTGCTTCTAATTTGTTCACTTACTTTTCCGTCCGTGGTCAGTAAAAGCAAACCTTCAGAATCTTCATCTAATCTTCCAATTGCCATTGTTCCCTCCGGAAAATCATGCAATTCTCCCAAAAGCTTTTTCTTTCTTTTTAATTCATAAATAAATTGGCTTAAGTAGCCGTAAGGTTTAAAAAGAATGAAGTGTCTGTGCATTTTTAATTTTTTGCAAAGATAGTTTCTTTCTTAAAATTAAAGCGAAAGTAAAGCATATTAATAGTCTGCAAAAAATGAGTTCAAAACGGGGAACAGCATGAATCGAGAAAGAATCATAATCTTAAAATGTTGTAAATAAAGATAATAAATTATGAAAGATCTTGCCTTTTAAACCCAAAGCAATGTTAAACCATTTAATTTTAAGATTTAGAATTCGTAATATTATAATAGAAACCAAAAAATAAAACGATTATGGGAACGGATAATTTAGGAACAAAAAAGATAAACGGAACGCAGAAAGATATTGACGAATCTAAAGGAAAAAACGTTTCGCACGATAAAGATTTAAAGGATGCTAAATTGAAAAAAGAAATCGTAACCGATGCAGACGGCGATAAAAAAATAGTTGACCGAGCTCGAAATGAGAACGAAGATATTCAATTAAAAACGCCAAAAGTATCCTCAGATAATCCAAATTCAAATCGAGGAGTATCTTCTGAAGAAGAAGCAAAAAAGACGGTTGAAAATAAAGACCGGAATTCTGATATCACACCTAACAGATATCCAAATTCAAATCCAGAAAGTCGTAAAGACCGAGGTAATATGAAATTGGATGAAGATGAATAATACAAAATTTTATAGAAAATAAGGTCATTTTAATATCAAATAACATAACATTAGCGGTAAGCGTTAATGTTATCGTAAACTCTTTTCAAACCTTGAGTATCGGTGTATATCTTCGTAAATTAGAGGTACAAATTTAAATCTTAAGAATATGTCACTTTTAGAAAACAAAGTAGCATTTGTATCTGGCGGCGGTTCAGGAATCGGACGCGCAGTTGCAGAAGCATATGCTCGAGAAGGAGCAAAAGTAGTAGTATCTGATATTAATGTTGATCATGGTGAAGAAACCGTAAAAATTATAAAGGAAAAGGGCGGAGAAGCTTTTTTCGTAAAAGGAGATTCGTCAAGCGCAATTGATAATAAACACATGGTTGAGGTAACCGTTTCAAAATACGGCCGTCTTGATATTGCTTGTAACAATGCTGGAATGGGTGGACCTGCAAAACCAACAGGAGAATATGAGCCAGAAGCTTGGGATAAAGTTATTGCTTTAAATTTAAGCGGTGTTTTTTATGCCTGCCGTTATCAATTGGAACAAATGGAAAAAAACGGCGGTGGAAGTATTGTAAACATTGCCTCAATCCATGGGCAGGTTGCAGCTCCGCTTAGTCCTGCATATACAGCTTCTAAGCATGGAGTTGTCGGTTTGACAAAAAACATTGCTGTAGAATATGCACAGAAAAATATTAGATGTAATGCAGTTGGACCTGGGTATATTGAAACAGCACTTTTGAAAGATAATTTGAATAAAGATATGATGGACGCTGTTGCAGCAAAATCTGCAATGAATCGTTTAGGGACCGCAGAAGAAATTGCCGAATTGGTGGTTTTCTTGAATTCTGATAAATCATCATTTACAACAGGAAGTTATATTATTGCCGATGGAGGTTATACCGCGGTATAATAATTTTAGAGAATACTATTTTGAATTAGGAAAAGAAGCGAACAAAAGTTCGCTTCTTTTTTGTTTAAAAACCCTTTGGTTTGTAGGAAACATGGAATTTTTTAGCGTTTTTAAAAATTGTTTATTTTTGAATTATATTTTGAATTAAGAGATTTTGGTTGTAGTAATTTTAATTTAATAAAGCTTATGTTGTTTTAAATTGAATTATTTTGATAAAAAACTCAACATTAAGTTTATAGTTTTATAATATTAGCTTAACTTTAAAGGCTATAAATTTGACTTCTAAAAACTCTATTCTTTAACGTATGAAAAAACTTTACTTTTCGCGACAGCTTTTGCTTTTACTATGTTTTTTGGGCTGTTTTTCTGGAGATCTTTTTTCTCAGACAATGCCAGCTCCGCAAAAATTGCCACACTCACAGAATTTTAATACACTTTTAGTAACAGATACATCTTATCCAGCAGGATATCAAGGATGGACTGCAGGAACTTCAAATCCAACAGGTGAAAGTCAATTTGCTACATCTGGTAGTTTTGGTGCTGATAGAGCTTTAGTAGCCAGTAGTTCTGCCAGTACTAACAGCGGTAATTTTCATAATTATAATGGAAAAATTGGATTTTTAAATACAAGTGGCCTAGATTTGACTATCGGATTTGCGTTTGATGCAACTGGACAATTCTCTATTCCTGTTCAATATGATGCAATGACGATTCGTAATCCATACGGCGATGGAACAAATAATCGTATCAATGAAATGATATTGCAATATAGAGTAGGAACAACTGCGAGTTTTACTTCAGTAACTGGAACGTTATATTCAAATAATACTACGACCCAAATTGGAACGGGAAATACAACCCCTCAAAATCCTAAGACTATAAATATCATTTTGCCTGCAGAGTGTGATAATCAGCCTGTAGTACAGATTAGATGGATTTCAAGACAACTTAGCGGGGGAGGTTCTCGACCATCTTTTGCTATTGATAATATAAAAGTTGGAAGAGATATTACGGCACCTATTAATATTTCTGGTTTCCCTAAAGCAAATAATGTTTTAGCCGAAAGTTTTGATTTTATTAATAAATTAGATGAAGCTGGAAAAACTTATTTTGTACTGCTTCCAGGCGGAAGTGCTGCGCCAACCGTTACGCAGGTGAAAGCTGGTCAAGACTCAAATGGTACAGCAGCTTTACAATCAGGAAGTATAGATATTGTAGATCCTTCTCAGGAATATACCAAAACTTTTTCGGGACTTACATTAAATACGAGTTATTCTGTTTATTCTGTTTCTGAAGATACTTCTAGTAATATTCAGGCAGTAGTAAATAAAGTTGATGTTACTACAGCCAGTTCTGCAGTTCCAGTTTTAACAACTTCTACGGCAAGTTTAGATTTAGGTTTTTCCGAAGCAAATTATGAAGCAAAGGTTCTAAGCTACCAAGTTGGAGCAATTGATTTAACTCAAAATGTTGTTTTAACTTCTACAGCTAATTTTACTATTTCTAAAGATAACAGCACGTTTGCCTCTTCTCTGACTTTTGTTCCTTCTGATTTTGCATCAAATGCTACCCCAACAATATATGTGAAATTTATTCCAAATGCGGTTGCTAATTTTACAGGACAAATCACTCACGAATCGACTGGTGCTGTAACAAAAACGGTTACTTTGACAGGAACAGGAATCAATCCTTATAAACAAGATTTTAACGATTCAAATGTTTTAACAAATAGCGGATGGACACAATATAACGAAGCCGGACCAGTAAACAAATGGTCTTATACTTCAGTAGCTAGAAATGTAAATTCAGGAACTGGCGCCGTTCTTATAAATGGTTTTTCAGATAATGGACCAAGTAAAGATTGGTTGATTTCACCTAAATTACGTTTAGATAATTTTGGAGCACTTCCATTGCTGTCTTTTTATTCTCGTAAATTTTATGCCGGTCCCTCTTTAAAATTAATGGTCTCAACGAATTATGATGGTGTTAGTAATCCTAATACAGCAACATGGACAGAAATAAATGGAGCATTTCCGACTGTAACAGGTACTTATGCACAATCTCAATATATTAAGCTAGATAATTATAAGACAAGCAATACCTATTTGGCTTGGGTTTATGAAACAACTTCGGGAGGTAATACCAATGCATCAGAATGGTCTTTTGATGATTTAGCTGTAACAAATGAGATTGGATATGTAGATTCAAATCCTGTTTTAGATTTTGGAGTTGTACTTCCAAATACAGTTTCAGACTCTCAATCATTTAACTTTAAGGCAGAAGGATATGGAGATATTACAATTACAGCTCCTGCTTCTTATCAAATTTCAGCAGATAATGTTTCGTTTGTATCCAGTATAGTAATTACTGCTGCCGATGCTTTAGCAGGAAAAACACTTTATGCAAAATTTGCACCAACAGTAAAAGAATTTAAAATATCAGGAGCTTTAACTGTAACAGGAACCTCATTAAACAAGCAAATAGGTTCATTGACTGGTTCTTCTTTGCCAAAAGCAGATACTTTTGATGTAGTAACATACAATTTAGAGTTTTTCGGTGCTCCGACTTCAGCTTATGGTCCTTCAGATAAGCCTCTACAACTAGAAAACGTGGCCAAAGTCATGAATAAATTAGATGCAGATGTTTACGTAGTACAAGAGGTTTCAAGTGATGCTCAAATTGATGCTTTAATTCAGAAAATAAATATAAACGGAAAAACATTTGAAAAAAGTATTTCTAATGTATGGTCATATTCTTGGCAAAATCCGCCTTCAGATCCAAATTTTCCACCTCAGAAATTGGTAGTGCTTTATAATACGCAAACCGTAACAGTGAAAAAAACACGTGTCATGTTTGATAAATTCTATACTGAATTGCGTAATGGAACTAAAACACTGAACAATTATCCAGGAGATAGCAATAGCAACTTTTTCTCTTCAGGGCGTCTGCCTTATATGGTAACAATAGAAACAAATCTTAATGGAGTTAAAAATGAAATTAATTTAATAGACCTTCACGCACGTGCTAACAGTGGTACTGATATTTCTCGTTACAACATGCGTAAGTATGATACTCAGTTTTTGAAAGACAGCTTAGATGCTCATTATGCAAACTCCAATATTATTCTTTTGGGAGATTACAATGATGATGTAAAAGCATCTGTAATTGAAGGACAGCCTTCTTCTTATGAAGCTTTTGTAACAGACACCAATAATTATAAAGCACTTACTTTAGAAATTAGCCAGGCTGGTGCATACAGCTTTTTGAGCTCAGGCGGATTCTTAGATCATATTACGATTTCTAATGAGTTAATAGATGATTATATTTCAAACTCGACTGCCGTTTATGATCCGCGTAGTGATATTGCAAATTACACCACAACAACTTCAGATCACGGACCAGTAATAGCGCGTTTTCAGTTAAAACAAGATGTGCTTTCAACGCCAGATTTTGAAAAGAACAAATATTATGTAAAAGCGTATCCAAATCCTGCTATAGATGTTCTGAATTTTGATGTAAAAACAACTCAAGGAAGAGATCTGAAAATTAGGTTATACGATTTCAACGGACGTGTAATTGGAAATCCAATCAGCGTTAAAAACGAATCTGAAGTTAGTACAGCAGCTGTTGCGGTTGGAAATCTAGTTTCGGGAGTTTATTTCTATACCGTTACCGAAAACAACAAAGTGATCTTTAAAGATAAGATTCTTAAAAAATAAGAAAAATAAAAACGAAAAAAGGCTTCCAAATCTGGAAGCCTTTTTTATTGAAAATCTATAAAAGAATTTCTCAATTGATCGAAATCAATTTTATTTGAATTAGTAAGCGAAATAAAATAATCTAACTGCCATTTTTGTGTTTTTTGAGCTTGTTTACTTGTCGTTTCATCCCAAGGCGGATAAACTCTTGTAGCTCTAATTCCCTCTTTATTTGGGGTTGAAAAAACACCTTTTTCTAATAGTATCTTTTTAGGAAAAATAAATTGTCCCCAATTTTGATCCTTCCGAACACTAACAATTACAAAATCTATTGCATCAGAGTAATCAAAAGGTTCGATTGTCCCAGTTTTATTACGTTTCCATAAAGTAACAAACTGTCCAGTTTTAGTTGGAGTGATTTTGGCTTGACGGTAACAAATGTTTTTATCATTCAACAGAAAACGATAAGCGCTGTATTCATCACTTTCGGCTTCTTTTTGCAATGCTGTTAAATGAAGGTCAGTTTGGTCAAAAACACTTTCTTTGGCTAATAATAAATCAGTTGGAATTGGCATTGAATCAATCGTAGAAGCGGTAAAACTCATAAAAGAAATAATAATTAATTTTCTGAAAATTACTACAAAAATAACTTAGAAAGAAACATTTAATCCGAAATTTAATCCCCATTGAAACTGATTGAAAGACTGGCTGTTTAAAGGATTGATATAGTAATTCATAGCAGGCTCTACAAAAACATTTGTTTTTTTGTAAACTCGATATTGAATTGTACTGCTCAAAGTAGAACCGTAAACATAATCGTTTGCAGTTACATTTTCTCCAATAGAATGGCCGTCTAAAGCAACATTGTTTGAAATTAATTTCCCGACAAAACCACCTGTATTCAAATTAATGCTGGCTTTATTTTTATTAAAAACAGAATAAGAAACCTCCAAAGGCATTTCAATATATCGTAGATTTTGATCCAATTTTCCACTCTGGATATTATCACCTTTTAAAGCTTCTTTGGTGCTGTTTGATATCAGTATATAATCAGAATTACTGCTTACCTGCGAAACAGGACTATTACTATTGCTCGCATATTCACCAGGAGCAAAAAGGGCATTGCCTTTCGCACTTACATAAGAAACATTCGCCACACTTTGCCCAAGTTCATTAATTTTTAAACCAGAACCAACAGCCCATTTTTTATTAATGCTGTATTTCGTTTTAACCCCAAAAGAATTAGATTGTTTGGAGTCGTTTACATTGCCTAAAGTCTTTTCATTTTTAGTGTTTTCAGAACTCGCAACGCCGGCAAAAACAGAAAGAGCCCATTTTTCTTTTTTGTTAATTAATTTGTCTTTTTTATCCTTTTCTTCTTTTTTAGTTTCTGGAGCTAAAATTCCTTTTTCTAAATTTTGAAGTTCTGCCAGCTGCATAGAATCTTTTTTACTTAAAGCAGCAGTATTAAATTTTGAGTTCTCTTTTGTATTAGCGGCTAAAGTTTTTTCGGAAACTTTTTCATTCTTATAAACAAGAGCATTTTGTTTTGATGCATTAGTATTCCCAGCAGAACTTTCAGTATTGAAAGCAAAATTGTTATTGTTTTTATGAACTAACTTATCATTAAAAATAGAGTTTGAAAGCTGTTTTTTAGCCGTAGAATTAAATTTGTTTTGTTTTCCAAAAGCAACTCTTTCTTCAGCGATTCCTTTAGTATTAGAAAATTTGTCTTTTTCTAAAATAGATTTTTTTGAAGATTTAGCACCTGATTTTTCTTCTGAAGAATTAAAATTCTGAACCGCAAGAGATTGATTCGGAGCATTATTATTCGGAAGCTGCATATGAGATTCAGAATTCTTATTATTGGTTTTGTTTTTCGAATTGGCATGTGCAACAGCAGTTTCTTGCTCTTGCGTTGCTTTTGAATTATTTAATTTATCTTTTGTTGAAGAAACATTATTTACAGAATCAAGCGTTTTGTTATGATTTTGATTACTCTTAATATTGCCTTTTTTGGTATTATCATTTATTTTTTCATCCAGAACTACGCGATTATTTTCGAAACCACCTTTCCCATTGTCAAAGTTTTTATTTTGAGGAGAAGAACTAAAATGTAAGATTGAGGGCAGAAGCAACCCTAATAGTAAGCATGCAGCAGCCGACCACCAAAGAATAGCTCTCTTATTCTTTTTTGGTTTGTCTAATTTTTCTTCAATTTGTCCCCATAATTCAGGAGGCGGAACACTCGAAAAGTCTTCCATTGATGAAAAAATATCTTCTATTTTTTGCTTCTTCATGCTGTCTTAAAATTTTTTATGCTCAAAATTCGCTTTTGTAATATGTGTTTGGCGCGATTTAAATTTGATTTTGATGTTCCTTCGGAGATTTTTAATAACTCGGCAATTTCCTTGTGTTTCATTTTTTCAAAAACATATAAGTTAAAAACCGTTCGATATTGGTCTGGTAAATCCCGAATATATTCTAGAAGTTTTTCCTGCTCCATCGGAATAATTTCTAATTCTTCCTCTTCAACAAAATCAGTATCTGGATCAAAAACATCTAAAAAGAAACTTTCTTTCTTTTTTTTATTTAAAGTCTCGATGAGTTTGTTGATGAAAATCCGCTTGAGCCATCCTTCAAAACTTCCTTCAAATTTGTATTGGTTTATTTTCTGAAAGACAATCACAAAGGCTTCCTGAAAGACATCTTTTGCATCATCCTCGTTTTTCATATATTTCAAACAGATACCATACAAAACAGGAGAGAACAACTGATAAATTTTCAGTTGTCCCTCTCTGTCATTTTTCATGCACAGTTTGATATATTTTTCTAACTCGTCTTTCAAAAATGTGGTATTGTTTGGTTTGGCAAAAATAGTTCTAAAAAGCTTATAAAACTATCTTTTAAAAATAGTACGAGCTGCGTCTTGGTTATTACTCAAAATCGTTAGGTTTTGATTGTCAAGGTTTTCTATCACATAAGTTTTGCCTTCGAACGTAATTAGATCATGTTCTGACTGATCAAGATATCCTATCCCTTTTTCTACCTGATAAGGACTGTTTCTAATCTCTACATTATTTTTATATGTAATCACTCTCCCATCTGGAGTAAAGATAATTTTCTTAGTAAAACCAATAGTTTTTGGCGTTGCGACATACGGATTATTAGCACCGCCTACAGATTTTTCCCAGATCCAAGTATTTACAAGCGAACTAGATCCTGCACTAAAAGTCTTGTCTATGGAATAAAAACTGGCAAAAAGAAAAAATGCAATAAAAGAGATAAAGAGTTTTTTCATGATCGGGGGGATTATTTTAAACTAGTAATTTTTTCTTGAATAAGTTTTTTGAAAGCTTTTATATCAGCACTTTGATCTTGTGTATCATTGTTGTCAATATAAACCTTAGTTACCGTTATACCTTGGCGTAATTCAAAATAAACACCACCTTGATCTGCTGCATCTGGAGCGCCGTAAATTTTAGTTTGTCCTTTTAAAGCTAAAATTTCAGCAGGAACAGCTTTTAATAATATTGTGTAATCACCTCTTTTTATAGTTGGAGTGTATTTATATTGATTGAAATCGTATTGATTAGCGCCAACATTTAAGAATTTTAAAATACTGTAATCATTAACTTGAAAGAATTTTTGACAGTCTGCACCAGTACAATTATTATAGAAACTACCAATAATTGCTGTATCAGGACTTTCATTAGCTTTAATGAAAATAAAACCTTTTGATGTTTTTGGAATTAAAACAAAGTCTGAAGGATAAGTAGGAGATTGAGTTATATTTTCGCCTGGCGCTGGTGATTTCTCGTAGTAATTAACTACAATTTCGCAATTGTTTTCTACAATAGAAGTAATTTTAATTGCATATCCGCTTGTAGGTTTAGCTCCCGCAAAAATTCCCACTAAATATTGTTTGGTAAAATCAATATTAGGATCGCTTGCAACAGGACATGTGTTATCATGTTTTGGGAATAATTCATTCATTTTTTCTTGCGTTGCAACAACTGCTACAGCCGCATTGTTAGGCTGCGATTTTACGCTATAATTACAATAGAAGGGAAATCCAGTAAAAGCTACATTTGTATTAGCACCGCAATCAACATAATTATCATCATTATTTAGAGAACATGCACTAAATCCGAAAGCTATAAATAAGCTCAACATTAATTTTTTCATAATTTATTTTAATAGGTTTATATCTTGTAGATTGAACTTTTTAAAAAAGGTTGCGTAAAACTTTTATTTTTTTTGGAAAAAAAATAAAATGTTGATTTAGTTTGGATTAAATACGAATTCGTGAAATTTTAATTTTTAAAACTAAGTACTACGTATTATTGCGTACTTTTACGTAAAATAAACTTAGTTATGTCGGATTATCTACCATTTTTATTGGCTTTTGTAGTGGCGCTTTTTGTTGGAATATACTTAGGTAAAATGCTTTCCGGGTCTAAATTTCAGTCAGAAAAAGCAATTTCAGAAGAGCGATTAAACGCATTAAACAGCCAGTTGCAAATGCAGAAAGAGCAATTTGAAAGTGAAAAAAATTACTTTCAAAAACAATTGCAGCTGCTCAATTTTGAGAAAGAAAACATTCGGACAGAGAAAGACAGTCTGGCGATTCAGCTTTCTAAAAAGGAAGTTGATTTTGAAAATTTGTGGGAACGACATAAAGAACAAAAAAATGAAATCAACGAGCTTCAGGAAAAATTCACCAAAGAATTTGAAAATTTAGCCAATAAAATCCTCGAAGAAAAATCGGCTAAGTTTACCGAACAGAACAGCGAGAATATGAAAAATATTCTATTGCCGCTTCAGGATAAAATTCATGTTTTTGAACAAAAAGTAGATCAGACCCATAAAGAAAGCATCGACTATCACGCCGCACTTCGCCAGCAGATTTTAGGTTTAAGCGAAATGAATGCACAAATGAGTAAAGAAACCTTAAATCTAACCAAAGCGCTAAAAGGCGACAGTAAAATGCAGGGAAATTGGGGCGAGTTGGTTTTAGAACGTGTTCTGGAAAAATCTGGATTAGAGAAAGGAAGAGAATATGAAGTACAGCAGAGTTTTACGAACAGCGAAGGAAATCGTGTTTTTCCAGATGTTGTAATCAATCTTCCTGACGGTAAAAAAATGATCGTCGATTCTAAGGTTTCGCTTGCCGCTTATGAAAAATGGATTAACGAAGAATCAGAGCTTTTAAAAATAGATTATCTAAAAGAACATGTCAATTCTATTAGAAGGCACGTGGAACAGCTTGGCAGTAAAAATTATCACGATTTATATCAGATAGAAAGCCCCGACTTTGTGCTGTTATTTATTCCGATGGAGCCAGCTTTTGCGATAGCTTTAAATGAAGATCCAGCTTTATACACCAAAGCATTCGACCGAAATATTGTAATTGTTACGCCAAGTACACTTCTGGCTACTTTGAGAACAATAGACAGCATGTGGAGCAATCAAAAACAGCAGGAAAATGCTTTTGAGATCGCAAGACAAGCCGGCGCATTGTACGATAAATTTGAAGGTTTTGTTTCTGATTTAGTCCGAATTGGAAATAAGATAAAAGATACCAAAACAGAATACGAAAACGCAATGAACAAATTGGTTGACGGAAAAGGAAACTTGATTACAAGCGTAGAAAGATTAAAAAAAATGGGAGCAAAGGCCAAGAAATCACTTCCTGAAAATATAATTGCAAGAGCTTTAAATTCAGATGAAAATGAATTGTTGAATTAAAAAAAAATAAAACACATAGAAATATAGGTTTTGTTCTGAATCTATGTGTTTAAAAAATAAAAATAAAATACACTCCAAAAAACAAAAACATGACTACAGATTTTAAACCCGTTTCTTCATCAAAAATCAGCATATCAGAATTAATGCTGCCTTCGCATACCAATTTCAGCGGTAAAATCCACGGAGGTTATATTTTACAACTATTAGATCAAATTGCTTTTGCTTCGGCATCGAAATTCAGCGGTAATTATTGCGTAACGGCTTCTGTAGATACCGTAAACTTTCTAAAACCAATTGAAGTTGGAGAATTGGTGACCATGAAAGCCTCTGTAAACTATGTCGGCAGAAGTTCAATGATTGTCGGGATTCGTGTTGAAGCAGAAAATATTCAGACTGGAGTTGTTAAACATTGTAACTCCTCTTATTTTACAATGGTTGCCAAAGATAAAGAAGGAAAGAGTGTTCAGGTTCCTGGATTAATTTTGTCAAACCTGCAGGAAGTCCGTCGTTTTAGAAAAGCAATCAAACATATCGAAGTTAGAAGAGAAGTCGAAGAGCACGAAAAACTTACAAATATAAACTCTATTGAGGATTTAGCCAGTTTAGAAAAATATAATGTCCTTCTAGAAATCAGCTAATTTTTCTTATATTTATATAATACACATTAAATAAAGAAAACATGATAAAGTTTGGATATACCATTTTGTACGTTGAAGATGTCGAAGAGGCATTGGCATTTTATGAAAATGCATTTGGATTCTCAAGGAAATTTATAAGCCCGGATAATGATTATGGCGAATTAATTACCGGAGAAACAACACTTTCGTTTGCATCTAAAAAGCTGGCATCGCAAAATTTGAAAGACGGTTTTATAGAAAGCAGTTTAGAAGATAAGCCTTTTGCCATAGAAATAGGTTTTATTGTTGAAAATGTTCCAGAAGTTTTACAAAAAGCGACTTCTTTTGGTGCGATAATGGTTTCAGAACCTGTAGAAAAACCGTGGGGACAAGTTGTGGCTTATGCACGAGACTTAAATGGATTTTTAATCGAAATCTGTACAGAAGTAAAAATGTAGTTAAGGAGCATTTCACATCTTACAAAAAACATTTTACTTTTAAAAACATTCACAAATATTTAGCATTAGTTCTAGAACTTTGCTTGTCGAAATTTCGTAACTTTAAATGTGATCATTTGGTTACGAAATTTTTTTTTTTCACTGAATAACTGCCGTTCAATTTTTATAGTTAATCGGATTTTTTTTTCACTTTCTATTAACTGCAATTATTGAATGACATAATTGTTTAAATGTAGACGATTATGAAAACAACTACCTTATTATTTTTATTTTTTACTGCTTTTTCTGTAATTGCTCAAGACAAATTTTTTACCAATACCGCCACGGTAAACTTTGAGGCGTCTGTTCCTCTATTTGAAGAAATAAAAGCAGTTAACAGACAAGTTGCAATTCTTTTAGAACCTAAAACAAGTACTTTTATTTGTACTGTAATGATCAAAGATTTTCGTTTTAAACTCGATATGATGCAAGAGCATTTTAACGATAATTATATGGAGAGCCGTCGTTATCCTAAAGCTGTATTTAAAGGCAAAATAGAAAAATTTGATTTGAAAGATATTAATGAAGTCGAAAAGCAATATCAGATAAAAGGCAAGCTTTATTTACGAGGAAAAATGAAAGAGATTGTTGTAAATGCTCTAATCAAGAAAGTTGCAGACGGCATTCAGGTAATTTCAGATTTCCCAATTTCAATTTCAGATTTCAATATCCAAATTCCAAGTTCGGTTGCTTCAAAAATTGCAAAAACTGCCAATACAGCGCTGACAGGTGTTGTTCATAGTGACGAAATAATGTTTGCAGCTTTGAAATAAGTGTTATTTGATACAATTTATGAGTGCCTTTTCTAAATCGGTAAACTGAAATTCAAATCCAGTTTTCTGAATTTTTTCAGAAGAAACGCGTTGCCCAGTTAGAACAGCTTCGCTCATTTCTCCCAAGAAAATTTTTAGAATAAATGGCGGAACTTTAGGAAGCCAAATAGAATAACCAAACAAATTGGCAAGTGTTTTAGAAAAGCTGGAATTTGTGGTATTGTCTGTTATACATGCGTTATACGCGCCTTTCAGCTTTTCATCTTCGATGCTTTTTAAATAAATATTGCATAAATCATCAATATGGATCCATGGAAGATATTGTTTACCCGAGCCAAGGACCGAGCCAAATCCAGATTTAAAAGTCGGAATCATTTTTTTAAGAAAACCTTCGTTTTTCCCTAAAACTATTCCCGTTCTTATTTTGACCGTTCTAATCTCTAAAGAGTCAATTTTGTCTACTGTGCTTTCCCATTTTTGACAGATCGAACCCAAAAAATCATCGGCTGGCGGTGTGTTTTCGGTACAGATTTTATGACTGGTGACAGCACCATAAATCCCGACTGCCGAAGCCGAAATAAAAGCATTTAGTTTCTTGTTGTTTTGTTCTAAAACCGAAAAGATTAAATCAATTGGTTTAATACGGCTTTCTAAAAGCTCTTTTTTTCTTTTGTCTGTCCATCTTTTTTCAACAATTCCTTCACCAGCAAGGTGAATGATGTAATCAGCATTTAGGACGGCATTTTCGTCAATATAATTTTTATTTAAATCCCATTTATAATATGTAATTGAAGGAGAATTTTCTCTTTCAGACCGACTCAAAATTGACACAGAATATCCAGCTTCCAGAAGTGTATCTGTTAAGTGTTTTCCAATGAATCCGCTTCCGCCAGTTAAGAGAACATTTTGAACCATAATAGTTTATAATATATTTAACAGTGTATATTGTTTAAGGATTAGTAAAGATAATTAAACAATGTTTACCTTTATGGCAAATTCTAAATTTTAATAAAATGGCGACTAAAAAACAGGTTATTTCCAAAGATGTTATCGTTTCAAAATATATGGATGAGGTTCTGGAAAAAGGTCATAAACCAAAATCGGTTTATCATTTTGCGAAAGAAAATGATTTTACCGAAGCTGAGTTTTATTCCTTTTTTGGAACATTAGAAAGTTTAGAAAAAGAAATTTTCAGAATGTTTTTTGAAAATACAGTTAATCTGCTTCATAAAAATGAAGAATACCAGCAGTATGACATGAAGAACAAAATGCTGAGTTTCTATTTTACGTTTTTTGAAATTTTAACTGCAAATAGAAGTTACGTTTTACAAACGCTAAAAATCGATAGAAATCCGCTTAAAAATTTAGTACAGCTGACTACTCTTCGAGAAAGTTTTAAAAATTATGTTTCTGAAATCCTTACTGATGATTACAGGTTGGAGCAGGAAAGATTTCAAAAATTTCAAGAAAAAACCATTCGGGAATCAGCTTGGCTGCAATTAATGCTGACGATTAAATTCTGGATGGAAGATGAATCTGCTGCCTTTGAAAAAACAGACATTTTTATCGAAAAATCAGTTAATGCATCATTTGAATTAATGAATGTTGCACCAATGAATCATTTAATAGATTTTGGAAAATTTCTATTTAAAGAAAAAATACACAGCAGATAATGAAAACAATCGATTATATTCCTACCTCAAAAATAGAAAGAGCAGGAAAACTGGTTCAAACTGGAGCCAAAATTGGGGTAAACTATGTGAAGCACTATGCTGAGAAAATAGTAAACCCAGATTTAACACGAGATAAACTAAACGAAAATAACGCCGAAGATATTTACGACGGACTTAAAAGCCTAAAGGGAAGCGCGCTTAAAGTCGCTCAAATGTTAAGTATGGACAAGAATTTTCTGCCTCAAGCTTATGTGGAGAAATTCTCATTGTCTCAATTTTCAGTTCCGCCGCTTTCTGCACCTTTGGTTTTAAAAACATTCAAAAACAATTTTGGTAAAACACCTTACGAAATCTTTGACGAGTTCAATCCAAATTCTGTAAACGCAGCAAGTATTGGACAGGTTCATTTGGCAAAGAAAAATGATAAAAAACTGGCTGTTAAAATTCAATATCCAGGTGTTGCAAACAGTATTTCATCAGATTTAGCTTTGGTAAAACCTATTGCAATTAGAATGTTTAATCTGCAAGGAAAAGACTCTGATAAATATTTCAAGGAAGTTGAAGATAAACTTATTGAAGAAACGAACTATTTATTAGAATTAGAACAAAGTAAGGAAGTTGTTGATGCCTGTAATAAAATTGAAAACATCATTTTTCCTAATTACTATCCAGAGTTTTCATCAGAGAAAATCATTACCATGGATTGGATGACAGGAATTCATCTTTCTGAGTTTACTGCTATAAATAAAGATCAGGAAGTTGGGGACAAAATAGGGCAGGCACTTTGGGATTTTTATATGTACCAAATTCACGTTTTACGAAAAGTTCACGCCGATCCGCATCCAGGTAATTTCTTGGTTGATGATCAAAACCAGTTGATTGCTTTAGATTTTGGCTGTATGAAACAAATCCCAGAAGATTTCTACACGCCTTATTTTGAATTAATCAATAAAAATGTAATTACAGATGAAAAGCGTTTTAACGAAAAACTATTCGAATTAGAAATTCTTCGTCCAGACGATTCCCCTGCAGAAGTTGCATATTTCACAGAAATGTTTCATGATTTGTTATCGCTTTTCACAAAACCTTTCCAAAATGAAACCTTCGATTTTGCCGACGAAACTTTTTTCAATGCAATTGCCGAATTAGGAAAACGTTTCTCTGAAGATACAAATCTTAAAAAAATGAACGGAAACCGCGGTTCTAAGCATTTTATTTACATGAACCGTACTTTCTTTGGTTTGTATAATCTAATGTTTGATTTGAAGGCAAAAATTGTTGTAGATAATTATTTGAAGTACTAGATTGGAAAATTCCAATTTTTTTAAATTCCAAATTCCAATTTTACATAAACCTTTCAAAGTTTAAAACTTTGACAAAGGTTTTTTTGTATTGTTTGTCATCCTGACGGAAGAAGGATCACAATATTACGAACAATTGGAATTTGGAATTTAAAAAATTTGGAATTTTATTTAATTATTCCATCCTTATAAGCCGCAATAGCGCGATCTCTCGCAAAAGCATGATCGACCATTGGTTCATTATAACCAAAATCAAATTCAGGAATCCATTTGCGGATGTATTCGCCTTTTTCGTCAAATTTCTTTTGCTGGATTTCTGGATTAAAAACCCTGAAATAAGGCGCAGCATCACAACCTGTTCCTGCTGCCCACTGCCAGTTTCCAACGTTCGAAGCCAGTTCGAAATCTAAAAGTTTCTCGGCAAAATAAGCTTCTCCCCACTGCCAGTTGATTAATAGGTGTTTACATAAAAAACTCGCCACAACCATGCGAACGCGATTGTGCATGTAACCCGTTTCGTTAAGCTGGCGCATTCCTGCATCGACCATTGGGTAACCTGTAGTTCCAGAACACCATCTTTTAAAATCGTCTTCGTTATTACGCCATTGAATTCCATCGTAGGCCGATTTGAAATTATGATTGACACAATTCGGAAAGCTGAAAAGAATTTGAATAAAGAATTCTCTCCAAATTAATTCGCTTAGAAAAGTTTGATTTTTTCGATTTGCCCAGTTTACTAATTTCCGAATGCTTACCGTTCCAAATCTTAGGTGTGGAGAAAGATAGGAGGTACTGTCTAAAGCTGGGAAATCTCTGGTCTCTTTATAATTACCAATTTGTGTTAAGTTGTGCGGCTGTACTTTTATGGTGCTTCTTTCAAAACCAATTACTGATAAATCGGGAAAAGGAAATTGATTTTTTGCAAAATTGGATTGATATGGTTTTGAATCATATTCTGGAGCCGATCCTAAAATATGATATTTCTCCAGCCACTTATTTTTGTATGGAGTGTAAACGGTATATGGAAGTCCGTCTGCTTTGGTGATTTCTTTTTCTTCAAAAATAACGTGATCTTTAAATGAAAAGCATTCTATTTTATTTTCTTTTAATACCGTAGCAATTGCGTTATCACGTTTAATTGCAAAAGGTTCATAATCTTTATTTAAAAATACGCTTTGAATGTCGAATTCTTCTAAAAGCGATTTCCATACTTCTTGTGTTTTTCCTTTTTTAATTAAAATTGAAGATTCAAAAGTGTTTAATTCTGAATTTATTTTTTGGAGTGAATCATAAATGAAAGACACCCTCGCGTCGTTTTTTGGAAGATTATCCAAAATATCTTCATCAAAAATAAATAAAGGAATTATTGGGAATTCAGATTGTAAAGCGTGAAATAGTCCATTGTTGTCCTCTAAACGTAAATCCCGTCTGAACCAGAAAAAGGAAACTTTTTGTTTTGTCATTTGTTGAGTTCCGTTTTGTTTTTTTGCCACAGATTAAAAGATAAAAGGATTAAATCTGTGGGTGTATTCTAAAATTCTCGCAAGGAGTTAAAAGCAAATCGTTTATTTTTAAATATATAGTTTTATAATTTAAACTTTAAAAAATATGTTTCTATGTTTAAAAATAAAATCTTTAAATACTTTTTTGCTCTGCGTGTATTTGTATAATCTTTGGCTTTGGTTTTGAATTAAACAATTCTTCGATTTTCTTGTAGCGGAAATCGAAAATGGTTTTTAGTTTGTTTTTTACAACTAAACTATTCATAATCCGCCCAAAAATTCCGAGTGGTAAAGCATAGTGTACAATGTCTGTCATTTTGGTTCCACCGTCTGGTGTTCGCTCAAAAAAATGTTTGTGATGCCATAGTTTGTACGGACCAAAACGTTGTACATCGATAAAATACTCGTTTTCCTTACAAGCAGTAATTTCGGTAACCCAAGAAATTTTGATTCCTAAAAGCGGTCTTAAAGTGTAAGTGATAATTTGACCGTGATACATGCGTTTGTCATCGAAGTCCTTAATTTGAAAATTCATATTGTCCAGAGTGATGGTCTGGAGATTTTTTGGGCTCGAGAAAAAATCCCAGCAGTCTTCTACGCTGGCATTTACATATTGTACGGTTGCTATTTTGTATAATTTCATTTCTTATGAATCAATTGTTTGCAAATGTTTCTTGTATTACGTGAGCGTTAGGGATTGCAGTGGAGCTCTTTTTATGGCTGGCTTTTTAGCCCGACATAAAAAAAGCGGGAACGAAAAGCCCGGCCCTTGGGGAACGCCCAAATAATGCTACATTTTATAATATTTTAATGGTACAAACAACATTCCGAAACATTCTCCTTTTTCTTTATTAAGGTGTTTATGGTGTATTTTATGTGCTTTTCTGAGTCCGATTAGATATTTGTTTTTGGTGTTTTTGAACCATTTAAAACGCTGATGAATTAATACATCATGAATTAAAAAATAACAAATTCCGTAAAGTGTCACGCCGCAGGCAATAAAAAATAAATAGTTAAAACCGCCTTGAACACCAAAATAAAATAAGAGAATACTTGGAATTGCAAAAATGACAAAGAAAATATCGTTGCGCTCAAAAGTATGTTCATATCTAGGCTGGTGATGATCTTCGTGAAAATACCACATAAAGCCGTGCATAACGTATTTGTGCGTAAGCCAGGTCACACATTCCATAAACAGAAAAACGCCCAAAAAGATTAAGAAAGAAATCATTTGTAAAATGTTGTAATTAAAATTATAATTTAAAATCTTTTGAGTTTAGCTTTAAATTACAAAAGATTGACTCTAAAGAATATTTTTTTTTGCTTTGTTGCTCTCATTTTTGTCATTTCGACGAAGGAGAAATCTTCGCAAATAACTCCGTAAACTATGGTAACCATCTTTTGTCGGGAAATTATAAACTGGACGAATTTATACTAGTTTGAGCTTGTACGTTACAAAAGACTGCGCTAAAAGTCCTGCTTTTGTGTAATTAGAAACACGGATTCTTGCGTTACCAATTTCGTAATAAGGCGTATTTTTTAGTTTTTTAAGCAGTTTTCTGTAATAAACATAAGCGGTATAAACTCCGAATTTGGCTTCGATAGGAAGTTTTACAATTCCTTGGTAAGCGATGCGGAAATCTTCTTCAATTTCTTGTATAATCTGCTCTTTTGAATCTTCGTTGAAATTGTTAAGATTAACACCTGGGAAATAAGTTCGGTTTAAAAGCGTATTGTCATCTTTTAAATCCCTCAAAAAGTTTACTTTCTGAAAAGCAGATCCTAAGCGCATGGCTTCATCTTTTAATTGTTCGTATTTATGCTCTTTTCCAGAAACAAAAACCTTTAAACACATTAATCCCACAACATCAGCTGAGCCGTAAATATAATCTGCGTACTCTGCCTGTGTGTTATAGGTTGATTTTATAAGATCTAGTTTCATGCTTTTTAGAAAAGCCTGAATAAGATCGTCTGTAATATTATATTGTTTTACAGTATGCTGAAAAGAATTTAGAATTGGATTTAGGCTGATTCCTAATTCCATTGCTTTATAATATTCTTTTTCAAAATCGTCGATAAGATATTCTTTTTCATAATCATGAAATGAATCTACAATTTCGTCAGCAAAACGAACAAATCCATAAATGCTGTAAATAGCATCGCGAATGCTTGGTGAAAGCATTTTCACGGCAATTGAAAATGAAGAGCTGTAGTTTTTGGTAACCAGCTTGCTGCATTTGAAAGAAACGGCGTCGAATAGTGATTTCATTTTTTTAAGATCTTAGAGATTTTTGAATTAATTCAGCTGCTAGTTTTCCTGAAATTAAGGCAGGAGGAACACCTGGTCCAGGAACAGTTAATTGTCCTGTAAAGTATAAATTCCTGACTTTTTTGCTTTTTAATTTGGGCCTTAAAAATGCAGTTTGCAATAGTGTGTTGGCCATTCCGTAAGCATTTCCTTTATAAGCATTATAATCTGTTACAAAATCGTTTTTGCAGAATGACTTCTTAAAGATAATATTATTTCTGATTTCTTGTTGCGTAACTTGCTCAAAACGAGTGATTATCTTTTCGAAATACTCTTCTCTGAGTTTCTCGTTATCTTCAATTCCCGGTGCAAGCGGAATTAGGAAAAATCCAGTTTCCATTCCATTTGGTGCAGCTGTTAAATCAGTTTTGGATGGAAAATTGGCATAGAATAAAGGCGATTCCGGCCATTTTGGATTATCGTAAATATCGACAGCATGCTGGTTAAAATCGGTATCAAAAAATAACGCGTGATGCGAAATGTTTTCTATTTTTTTATTAAAACCAATAAAAAATAGGAGAGAAGAAGGTGCAAAAATGCGGGTTTCCCAATATTTTTCGGAATAAGCGCGATGCTCTTTATCTAATAAAGTTTCGGTATGCTGATAATCGGCGCCGCTTAAAATGATATCTGCTTTTATAACTTCGCCATTGATAACAATCGCAGTTGCTGTGCTGTTTTCAACTACTATTTTTTCAATTGAAGCATTAGTTTTAATAGAAACACCAAGTTCTAAGGCTAGTTTTTCGATTCCGCGAATAACATCAAACATTCCAGTTTTCGGGTGCCACGTTCCTAATCCAAAATCGGCATAATTCATGAAATTGTAAAATGATGGCGTTTTGGTTGGTTTCGCACCAAGAAATAATACAGGAAACTCAAGAATTTGGATCAATCTTTCATTTTTGAATTTCTTGCGGATATCTGCACTTACATTACTAAAAAACTGATTTAATTTTAAAGCGGTTTTTTTTGTAATTAATTCAAGCGGTGAAACTCCCGGGCGATACACTAAATCTTTTATAGCGATATCATAATTGCTTTTGGCTTGATTGATAAAGTTTTGAAGTTTTTGAGCGCTTCCTTTTTCAATTTCTTCAAATGTCGATTTGATATCTTCTAAATTGTCATAAATGCTTATGAAATCATTTATTCCAAAATAGACGCGATACGCTGGATTCAGCTTTACGAGTTCGTAATAATCTGATGGTTTTTTATTAAAGTCTTGAAAAAAGCGTTCAAAAACATCGGGCATCCAATACCAGCTTGGTCCCATGTCAAATGTAAAACCGTCTTTTTTAAATTGTCTGGCACGTCCGCCAATCGTGTCATTTTTTTCATAAATAGTTACATCGTTTCCTTGTTGGGCAAGGTAACAAGCGGCGGCTAAAGAAGAAAAGCCCGATCCTAGTATTGTTATTGTTTTTCTCATTTGTTTAACAAATATAAGAAAAACTTAAACAAAATAAAATTAGATCATATTAATAGTTTCTTCCATTGAATCAAAAACTCGAATTCTATCGGTTAAAACTTTCTGATCGATATGTTCAACCATTTTTCCCATAAGCCAGATTTCGTTGTTTTTTTGCAACAATTTCTGTCCCATAGATTTAACATACTGGTTAATTACATTTCTATCAGGCTGAACGGTCATGAAAGAAACAAATGTAATGTTCTCAAAATGTCTGGTTAAATCCTGTAGATTTTCAATCGGCATACTTTCTCCTAAATAAATGGATTTGTAGCCTTTGTCGAGAATTTCATATTGCAGATATAGTAATCCGATTTGGTGAATTTCATTTAGCGGAAGCGACAAAACAAATACTCTATCTGTCTTGGTTGGTTTTCTTATTTGAAGACTTTCTGTGTAAATTAATATTTTCTGTTTGATCAAATGGCTCATGAAATGTTCATTTGCAGGAGTAATTGTTTCAGACTGCCATAATAATCCAAGCTCTTTTAAAAGAGGTAAAAAATGTTCTTTAAAAACTTCTTTAAAAGTCTTTTCAGAAATAAGCCAATCGAAAGTATTAAAGAATAACTCTTGGTCAAAATTCATCATCGCCATTTTGAAAGAAGTGATGGCGTAATTTTGTGAATTTTTCTTAGAAATTATTTCGCGCACCAATTGTGGAATCTTTTCTTCAGGATAAGTTGCGATTTTAGAAATTTTATAACCGTACTCGTGCAATAACGTGATGTTTAAAAGTTTCTGAAGATTTTGCAGATTATAAAATCTGATGTTTGTATCAGTTCGCATTGGTTCAAGGATGTTGTATCTCTTTTCCCAGATGCGTATGGTATGCGCTTTTATTCCAGATAAGTTCTCAAGATCTTTAATACTGAAAACAGTTTTAATATTGTTTATCATTTCTCGCGATTAGGTCGACAAATGTAAAACAAAATCTTATATGCAGCCTTAAAACCACATTAAAAAGATAGAGGATTAGAGGTTTACGTACTGTAAATATATTTTTTACCTAAAAACAGGTATATTTTATCTAAGAAATATATTACTTTAATAAAAAGTAAAAATAGTCTGCAGTAAGATTGCAGACTATTTTTGTTTTTAAGTTCTTATTTGCAGAAAGTCGATCTGTTTTTTGCAGCACTTTGACTTCCTAATTCAATTGCTTTTGTAAAATCTTTACAAGCATTTTTACTATCGCCGATTTTATTATAAGCTAAACCTCTCAAATTGTAAGCAATGTAATCTTTCGGATTTAAACCTAAAGAAGATGTGCAGTCGTCAATTGCTCCCTGATAGTTTTGTAATTTATAATTAACATTGGCTCTGCCTGTAAATGCATCTGCATTCATGCTGTCTAAGTCGATTGTTTTGCTAAAATCTGCCTGCGCGCCTTTGAGATCGTTTAGTTTAAATTTTGCAACACCACGATTCTGGTATGCCTCGACAAATTTTGAATTCATGCTGATGGCTTTGGTGTAGTCGGCGATTGCGCCTTTTGTGTTTCCAGCTTCCGCTTTTTTTATGGCTTTGTCAAAATAGCCAGTTGCAGATTGTGCCCAGATGGAGCAGGTCATCATCATAAATGATGCTAATAGTAGGTTTTTCATAAAACTAATTTGGGATTAGTGATTTAAATTATTTCTCAACGAATTTAAGAAAGTTTTTATTCTGTAAGGGAATTTCTTTTTTAATATAATGCTATTTGTTTATAATTAGGATTTTGACTTTTGTTGAAAGATCAATAATGTGTGCTATAAAATTCTCTTAACTCCTGGAATTAATAAAATAATAGATCCTAATACAAAACTGCCTAATACAATTAGCGGCGCGGTAATTAAAAGCTTTATTGCGGGGTCAATAGCCCAGTTTTTTAGTGCTAACATAAATATAACTGTCACTAATGGATGAAAAATGTAAACGGCAAAACTACTGCGTGATGCTTTAGTAAGTAATATTGAAGTAGCATTCCAATTTATTTTTCCTCTAATTAATAATGCGGTTAATATCGAAATTCCAATCCATTGCTCCCAGACTGCGTATAATAATGCCTGCCAGTGAAAACCTCCAGAAAACCAAGAAAGAGGTGTGTTTAATTTGTATCTGATGATAAAAAATACTGGAAAAAGCAGCAGGCATAAACGTGCTGACCTTTTGAGTTGTCTGCCTGTTTTTCCTGAAAGCTGTTCAAACCAATTGTTTTTTGATGCCAGTAATCCAATTATAAATAGTGCGATATATTGTGGAAAATGCCCAAGCTGAAATCCGACAGGTTCAAGAACCCATCCAACAGGGAATATAATTCTAACTAAGAAAGAAATAACTCCTAATCCTGCCGCAAATAGTATTATAGCGCCAGAGCTGGGCGCTGCCAATGGTTTGTTGAAGTTAATGTTGAATATTTTTTTTACTGCCGCATATGCTAATGTAAAAAGCAATAGTGCTGCTACAAACCAAGTAACTCCTAAGTCGATCCAGCTGTCATATCTGCTTAAGTAATTGAAATAAGTGATATGTGCTTTTGTGAAATAATAAACTAGATAACAAATAAATGGAGTAAGAATAAAAGAGTAGAAAATTAAAGGAATTCCTAATCGAATTAGTCTGTCCTTGATAAATTTAGAAACTCCTTTTTTAGAATAGGAAGAGTTGGTAAAATAAGCAGCCAGCAGAAAGAAATATCCCATAAAGAAAGACTGATTTATACTGATGAATACTGTCGAAAGGATGCGTGCTCCTAAAAAACTAGTTTCTTCATTGTAGTACCAGCCTTCAGAAGAACTGTAAGCAATAACGGTGTGGTGAAGTACAACTAATATGGTTAGAAGAACTTTGATATTATCGATGTATAATAATTTGTTTGAAGAGCTAGAATCCTGATTCTTGACAGCAGTTGCAGTTGACATAATAATTTTGGTTTTGTGTTATTGATGGCAAACGTACAACAGTAAAATGCAGTAATAGCGGGCATTGTTACTAATAACTACCTTTTGTGACGAGCAACAAGATTATGCAATGTATTTGCGGCGAAGCTCTTGGTGATAGTTGTTGAAATTGTCTATCTGTTTTCTTGAAACTGGAATTTTAACATTGGTTTCATTAAATGATAGTAAATAACCTTGAGAGTTTCCAGATATTTTTTGAACCTTAAACATATTTACTAAATAGGTTCTGTGGCATCTAAAAAAGTGTGGATAATCTACTATTTGAGTTTCAAATTGGGTTAAAGAAATTCTCTTTACTTCTGTGGTAATTTGGTTGTTGTTCGATTTTGTTAACTCAATATAATTGCCATCCGCTTTTGCGAAAAGTAATTGATCGATATCAAGGCTAAAATCATCTTGCTTTACCTGTGTGCTGATGAAAAGATTAGATTTTGAAATTGTTTTTTCGGCTTCAACAGCCAAAGGTGTAAATTGAAGAACAAATGGAGATCCTTTTTTAGATTCAAAATAGAAGCTAGCTAATCGTATAAAAAAGTAAAAAAAGATACCTGCTACGAGGCAGTTTCTTATTTCTTCGAAAAAATAATTCCAGGACCAGTTGTTTGGGTTGTTATAAAGCAAATCACGCATTAGAAAGCTCGATGTGCCAATAAGGACTAACAGTATTCCAATGTGACTATATTCTTGGAGCAACTTCCATTTAGTCTGGAATTTTGTTTTTCTGTAATGATTTAAAACTTCAAAATAAGCAAATAAAATAAATGCCGGTGCAAAAGCATGAAAGAAACAAATAAACAAATAGTGCATTTTGAGTTCAGGATCATAAACTCCAAATGGTTTGAATAGTAAGAGAAATGTTAGAATAATAAAAAATACTATAACTGAACTTTTGATGAGATTTTGAGATTGATATCGAGTTGGGTATTCGATTTCATTTATTAAATGTTCTGTATTAATGTAAAATCTCATGCTAAAGTTTGTTTAGTTCCAAAAATACAAAAAAGAAAGGTTTAATTTTTGTGTAGACATTTCTCCGATTTGAAAGGGTGTAAAAAAAGGTCAAGTAAAATAAATTACCTGACCTTTTGTGACCCGACTGGGGCTCGAACCCAGGACCCCATCATTAAAAGTGATGTGCTCTACCGACTGAGCTATCGAGTCTATTGTTTTCTTCAATGAGGGTGCAAATATAAGTACTTTATTTAGCTATTTGCGTCTTTTTTTTGAATGATTTTAAGAATAAATTATAAAAGCCTATTCTACAATTAAATAGAGTTTTAATTTTTTTCTAGTGACCTTGACGGTACAGAATTCGAACCTTTTATTGGAGGATTTGAAGGTTTTAAATGATGTATGACTGTTTTGTTTTATGTTAATTCAACTAGTGGACAGCTATCACGTTCCTATTCATCTAATACGAAAAGTATGCAATAAATTAAAAAACCTTTCGATCATTTTTAAGTCTTATTATTATATATTTGATAATAAATAGACGCTGAGCACTATCCTACCCAATTTTAGGCTGATATAGTCTGATGTTCTAACTAATTTCATACTAGTTGTGCGTAATTTTAAGTAAAACCGTAGAAAATCATGATAATAGGAATTTCATCATTTTGCTGGCATTGTTTTAATGAAACTTCACAGACAAAAGAAGATTTTGAAGAACTGAAAAAAGAACTGAATTCTGAAATCGATTTTGAAGTTGAACTTAATGATGAAAATTTATATGAATTTATTTGTCCTAAAAATCATCGTTCATTAACTCAACTCCAAGAACAAAAATTCGAAATACTATTTGATATTGCATCATTAGCCTTAATTGATGGATATACAAAAGAAGCTGTTTCTAGTTATTCGAGTTCACTTGAAAGATTTATCGAATATTGTATTCTTATATTTTCATTAAAAAATTCGGTTACTATCGAATCTTTTATTAAAACATGGAAACAAATGGCAAATCAGTCCGAACGACAACTTGGAGCATTTTTAATTCTTTGTTTGCAAGAGGGAATTTCTAATCGAATAGAAGAATCAAGGTCAACATTTAGAAATAAAGTTATACATAAAGGTTATATTCCCTCATCAAAAGAAGCTATCGATTATGGTCAATATGTAATGGCGTTCATCCAAAACACACTTAAAGACTTAAATCAAACAAGCTATGAGTATTTACAACAAGCAATGCATATACATCTAACAAAAAATGGAGACAAACTACCCGAAAATGTACGATTAGCGAATGCATCTATGCCAACCATTTTAAGCTTAAGAAGCATCCAAGACCAAGATTACGGAAATGTCTCTTTAATAGACGCTCTTAATTCTGTAAAGGAAAATGGATTTTACAAACACTTTTATAGAAAGAAAATCCAATAAAAAAACTACACACAATAACTACTACTACAACGAATATGGGCAATTGGCTTAATGGAGAGTTGGTTTTGAATTTGGGATGATTTGGCAAGTCCGAAAATAGGGCTTAATTTAGTACCAAACCCGCTGTAGTACCAAAACGTTAGCCGTAATTTTAAAACGACACCAATGATAAAACTACCAGACGATGTAATGCAATATTTGCAGACTAGAATATCAGAATGCAACTTTAATGTTTCTTATAATTTATCAGCATTTCCATTCACCCATGAGGAAGCTCTTGACCACAAATTAATTGGGGAGTTCATAGGCAAAGGTCCGCGACAGTTTGGTTCTGGGTGGACTGTTCGGTTTGACGCTCATTATATTGGAGGTGGACGACATTATAGAACTTTTGAAGTTGCTGACTTAGGTTTAATGGTTATTTTCAGAAAGAAGGGGAAAATAATCAGAAGCAAACTTGCCTTTATTCAATCAAAAAAATTATACGCTAACGCCGTTCAGTTTAAAGAGTTCGACCCTTATTATAGACAAGGAATGGGAAGGCTCTTAGTAACTGAGGATGAACATTTTGACCTGGTAAAACCCCAAACTTTAAAGTATACAGAAGCTTCCAAATATAAAGCATTAAAAACAGGTAGTGAGCAGGAAGATGTAATGAGGCATTTTTCAGACAGATTTGATGTGAAGCTTTACTATCTATTTTATAATCCTTGTACAATTCCTTGGCAAATAAAATCTCCTGTAGAGGAGTTGCCAGAAATATTATCAAATGAAATTGGATGTAGAATAGTTCCTAAACCAGAACTTGACAAAGCATTAAAAACTTTTGACAAAGACCACTCTCCTTCATTTGGAGATATTAAATATCAACTGAATGTTATGGAGTTTGACAAAGAGCATGATGCGGGATGGAGATTGGAGTATTTTATTAATGACCTTTTTATTGGTTGTAAAGAAGGCTTAATTGATGATTCTCCAAACTTTGAAACATTGACTGCCCTATTGAGTCAAAAAAGTAGTCCAATTTCTTCAGCATTATCAATAACATTCGATCAGGAATAAAACTACAGCTAACAGCACATTTGCAATAGGCTGGGTTTCGTGCTCCGCATCAAGTTCAGAACCAAAATCTCCTTTAAACACAGGCATTTTCAAAACTAGAAGAAAATTTTAAAAATTTTCGAACCATAAAAAAAGCCTGAGAATCTACATTCCTAGGCTTTTTCTTTCTTATAGTAGCCCAAAGGGACAATTGTCGAACCATTTTGCCGATGACCTAAAGAAATTACGTCCAATTTAGTTTTATATATAATCTTGCAAATTTTGGTTTACATTATTTAGACTTTTGAGGAACTTGTGTTGCCTGAGGGAGTATGTGCAATTATTATGTTTAAGGCAGTACTTTCAGTGTTTTATATCTATTTGTTATTACTCAAATTTGCAAATAATAACCAATTATCAAATCATTTTTTCTATTAACCTATTGTTCTAAGTCACTGTGATATTTTTTTTGCGGAAGTTTTTATTCTTTCTATGTTTTCATCGATGTTACTATCAATATAGATAGCGTTCTGGCTTTTGTTACTCCAGTCAGTAATTAATGAATCCCATGACGTCTTATTTATTTCTCTTATTCTTGGTGTTATTTGATAGTATCTTTTTTCCTTTTTTTCCAGAACATTTTCATAAGAAAGCTCCACAAAACTTATTGGTTGTATATGCCCATAATTCCAAATTTTTTGTCTTGTTAAGTATTCGTTATAACCTGTATATCTATTGTCAAAGTCAAAAATTAATCCTTCACTTTCTCCAGTCAATGTTCCTCCTAGATTTAAGTAGCTACGAAGTGGTAGGTTTATCTCAAGGTAAGACCCGCGTTTAATCAGATTTAGATAAGATATTTCCTTTTCAATATCGAAATTTGAAATTTTGCTATTATGATTAAATACAAGCCACTTTGTTATGTCATAAATTTTAGTAGAATCATTATACAATTGAGTTTGTCTTATTTCAATTTTAGGAGTATTTTCTTGTTCCATAATTTTTGTTTGATTAGTTGCTATTGTATTAGCTTGAATTGAAACATACACCCCCATGAATGTTAATGTTGAAGCGACTAAAACTTCAAAAAAAATTTTATTTCGCTCTAAAAGCCCTCGGAAGAAAATCAGTTTTTCTCTCATATTCCATATAAAATTATTGTAAACGTTCTGGGGCTACAAGAGGTTTAGGAAATGAAGTGGATTAGTTGCATTTAACACAAATTTTCCAAACACAAAACAGTCTAGTCCCCAGATTTTTTTTAGTTGTTCTTAGCACTATTTACTATTAATTCTTAAAATCTACAATTTTCAATGTTATTTCTGAAAGAGTTTTTTCTCTTAATTGTACATCTGAAATTTGAGAAGTCAAGTAGTTTCCAAAATGCAAATGATGAGTAATAACAAGTCTATTGTGAAATTCAGTTAAAGATTTGACAGTTTCGGAATACATTTTTAAATAAATTGCACCAATGAAATTCGATAATAAGGTTGATAAAGTCCCAACGCTAGCTAAAAGAATTTTTTCGTTAAACTCTATGGATTTGTTGTTAAAAATTAAATATAAGGTAGCTCCAACAAATGCAAATCCTACTATAATACAAAACAATCCTGTTAGGAAAATCCATGAACTGTGACGTAAAGTTTGATCATAATATTTTTTTAATTCTAATTGATGATACTTAAAAAGTTTCTCTGACCTTTTTTCAAGGCTTGAATCGTCAAGTTCTAATAAATCTAACTCGCTCTGAATTTGTTGAACTTGAATTTCTGATTCACGATTTGAGGTTATAAAAGGAAAGCTTAAAATTAATGTAGCATAAGCAGTCATCATTAAATAGATAGTTTTTGATACTTCCATAAAAAAGTACATTGCAATCATAGCAATGACAAGGAATGCCCCCAAAAAGAAAGATAATTTTGCCATCCTTTTTTGACGCAACATTCTTGCAATTAGGCGATCTTTTGTTTCTTGTAGTTCCGCTCTTCTTGCAATTTTATAACTTAGATGAATTTGTGTTTCATCATTTTCAATTTCAGGTGTATTTATAATATTTTCTTCCATTTTATTTAAGTTGTTTTGAGTGTAATTAGCGTTAATAACCATGTGCCTCTGACAACATAGAGATATCTCCCTAAATTGGGCAAATTGGCTGATAGACTTCGGGGATATTTATTTTCAAATATAATAACAAGCTTGATCAAGAAATATGATTCTATAATAAATTAGCGAAAAAAAACATTTACAGATCTTACGCTTTATCGCGTAAAGCAGGATTTTTTACCTCCATTTATGGACGATTTTTTTGCTAGGCTGTGAAATTGATTTCCAAACTTTGTGATAAAGATTTTTTACTTAGGTTACAAATAGTCAAAAAAGTAATCTTTTGAGAAGAAATCTATTTTGTTGGGAAAAGACTGTACTCATTACTAGAAATTCTTCTCAAAACTTTTTGAATAAGCATTACTGAATCATTTGAAATATAGTAAGATATTATTTTTAAAATAATACCTGTAAATATCAAGGCAATAACGATGTTTATATAAACTATTTTTTCAATTTTTTTGTCTTCCATTTTTTGCAAATATTTTACCGATACCAACTTAAAAAAAAGCCAATGCAAAAACATTGATATGATATAAATGAGTCCGAAGAATATAAGTCCATAAATTAAAAATACAATTAACGAAGCGCATTTTTTTATAAAGATTAATATTAAACCTATCTGTACCATAGAGATTAGACACCAAAACAAATGATATTTTCTTGAACCATCACTTGATTTCCAAGTAAAAAGCATCAATTCATACCAAACAAAAATAGATAAAACCAAGAATGCTGGTATTAAGAATTGGTCTAAATCAGAATCCCTAATTGAAAAGGAATATATTAATAGAGCATTAAAAACCCCAAATAAACTGATAAGATTAGTGCATTTATCTAAAAACTCTTTAAAATCTACTTTTTTAATTTCTTTTTCACTTTCCATAATTTTAATTTTTGTGATTAATTATAAATATTCAATGATAATTACAAAAGTATATTCAAACTATGATTGACTTTTTATCAGCTTACAGTCATATGTCTATAACCAAAATTTAAATTTATAGATTATCTTTTTTCTTTTTGATATAACTAACAAAAACGACCTCTTCTGTGTTGATTATTGTTATTTCATTATTTTGTAGATCTATTAAAAACAACTTATCATTACCTGCCCCTAAATATTTCTTTCCAATAAAAATTTTACTCACTGCTTTTATGTCATCTGATTTTAGTTTAATGTTAGATATAACTTTATATGAGGCATTATTATAAATATCTAGACTTGCCTTCATAGAGTAGAAGTATGAAATTAATGGGAGGATTATTATGAAGTTTAATAGACTAAAGCGAATATCTAGATTTTGTATTCTTTTAAAAAATATATTTCTATTAGTCAGTAATATAGCTATAGGAGGTGAAATCATTAATGGCAATATTGTCCATTTGGAATCATTGCCCCATTTTCCGACCGAAAAAACAAAAAAACAATATATTAGCGCAAAAATTTTCACATTTTTGTTCAAAAATTCACCTACAGATGAGTTTCTACCTCTACCGTAAATTGAAGATTCTGTTTTAAATAATTCTACCTTTTCGTCTTTTACAAATTCAGCTCGAGAATAATTTACATTTTCAAAAACGTGAAATAAAGACGAAGCAATAAATGTTATTGTGAAAACTGCACATGAACTTAAAAATGGATAAGCAAAATCTTTTATAATTTTAGTTATATCAATAAATTGCAGAAAGTTTATATCAAAATTTGACCAGAATGTCAAATGCCAAATACTTGCGCAAGCACCAAAATATAGAACCATAAAAGTTATAAAAATTGTTGGATTCAATTTTTCATTCATATCGTTTGAGATTATTTTTTGGTTACTATCTCCTTAATTTTTCAACTTTGTTAACGTTGTTTATAAGAAATGAATACTATTAATATATTGAACTTTTATAGCGAACGTCATTAATTACTTATATTCTTGAATTGATTCACGACAATGAGAATTGATTAATGCAAAATTTAGTATTTAAACTGCTTTTAAAATAGTATTTACTAGCTGGTTTTTTACAATTAGTCACTGATTTCTGAGGTAATGGCTGACAATGTAGGCGGTTCTTTGATCCGTTTCTCTTTTCGATAACAGGAACATTCTGATTTTAGAAATTTGTAATAGAATTACTTTGTTTTCGAGAAAAATTAAGATTTATTAAGCGCTTGAATTTCTAGAAGGAAAATAATGTTTTATCATTGGAGGAATTGCTATAGTTAATACTATTTCGACAACTCCTAAAATTATCGTATTTTGCCATGGAGACTCATTAAGTACTAAATAAATGAGAACGCCTAATACTACCACATAGCATGAGGCTAAAACTTTTGTCAAAAGTCTTTTAGAATGAATATCTGAAAGTTCTCGATATAAATCAAGTTGCCTTTGGTTTTTTGGTAATTCTGGCTTCATCTATCAATATATTGGAAATATTCTACAATTTCTAAATCTTTTGTGTCAAATGTGTATTTATCTTTTTCGTTAAGTTCGCAATGTAAGCATGAAGTTGCTTGAGGGATTTCTGTAAGGCTATTATAAACATCAATAATTCTTTCGCAGTCTTTATTTTTGCAAATAACAGCAAATTTTCTTCGCATTATACCTTCTTCAACAGCAATATCACAGATCTTTTTTGCCTCTTTTGTAGAGATATTAAAGTATCTGCGGATATTTTCCACAAAGACTTTGTCTGGATCAGTTTCCTCGACAATTTTTGCTTTTTTGTTTAAGAATTTTCCAAACATCAGTTGTGTTTTAAAATTAAATCTATTAATTCAGTGATTCCTGCTTGATTTTGAGGGAACACCGCAAAACTAAATGTTCCTCTTGTGGGGTCTACTTTGAAAAAATTAATTAAATTCTTTGCTTTAAGTACTTTGAAAGTTGTGTGGGATAAAGGCGTTTTAATTAAAACATCGTATTTCTCAGGATATTCGGCTTTAACTAAATATTGCTCGTTCATGTTTTCGCTTGATATAGATCGTGCATTATTATATTTAACATTTAATGCATCAATTTCATCGTCATCCCAAAGCTTCTTTATACCCTTATTAAGATCTGCCCTTGCAATAGAAAGAGTTAAAGGAAGTGATTTAGAAATGTTTTCTAATATTATATCATCATTTACATCTCTATTTGTTCGAACTACTTTGTCTTTAAAAATTGTAGAAATATCTCTTTCGAGAATATTTATGTGTACTATTAATTTTGTTCCTTTTTGTACAACTTGAACTGGCGTGTAAAATTGAATTTCTTGAGTAATTGCTTTAGTCTTATTATAAAATTCAAATGTTGTAAGATATAACAAATTATAAATTTTGTGACTCTTTGATAAGTCAAAAATTGAATATAAAGATGGGTGATTCAATAGCCAATTTGTAGAGAAACTTCCTTTGCAATCATATGTGTAAACATGCTGTTTTAATAATGAGAAATTTGCAAATAATGTATCTTTAATTATTTTTTCCGAATTTGATTGAACTATTTGACTTATATGATCAGCTTGTCTGCCTTTAGGTTCTACGAGATTGAAAACCTCTTTCAAAGCATTTGCAGAAAATGCTTTAATTAATCTTTTTAAAAGCTCATGCTGACTGTTCATAGTTTATTTATTCGGAATTTAATTAATATTTTTTCTTACTAAAAAGATGCAGTGCAATTATATGAAAAAAAACAATGGTTTAATGCTTTTAAAGAAATTTCTTTAAAAAGAAAATTTTGTATAAGTATGTTTATCTTACAGTAGCAGAACATTTAAATTAAATTTCTTTCTGAAAACTGGATGTCCTAAAGAAAATTGGAGAAAAATTAAGAGTATATTTTACACTTTTTTTGATTGAAATAAAGTTTTCCTAATAAGAAAAAATAAGCAAGTTTATATGACGCTTAGATTGAAAATTCGCATAATTTCACACCTCATTCCTCATCATGAAATCTTTCGGAACTCATCGTTTTTTCAATCTTAGCACTCTATTATTTTTAAGACTTTCTTTTTCTTTGCAGAAATTTTATTTTGAGAAATATTTACTAGAGTTTTTTTTATTTCTTGAAGCATATAGAACTCTATTCATTTTTAATTTTTGGCATTCACCTTATAATTGTAATTGAACTCAAGTTTATTTTAAAAAAAACATTAACGGAATTGGATCTGTCCAATGTGTAGACATCTATAGCGCAAACTTGCAATTTGTGTCCACAAAGAAAATCAGAAAAGTTTAAAAATTATAGTGAGGATAGTTAATAGTACCATTTTTAATTATTTTAATTTTGCTTTTCATTTTCACTTTTAGTAAGTGCATTTTCAATTTTATGTGATTTTTCTTCAAGTTTCTTCTTAGTATTTGATTCAAGTATTGCAGCTACTTTTCCTAATCCGGGTATTCCATCTAATTTATCAATTGCGAGCTGGAATTTATAGCTTTGTTCAAGTGCTTCCATTACTGGGTGATCAGAGGACTCGTAATTAGATATAAGTTTACCAGGGTTCTCGGATGTAACTTGAAGAAAATTAGACAACAATCTATATTTTAATTCGGCTGTTTGCTCATCGTTATCTAAATTATTTATTTGCTTAGATAGTCCTTCGTAAGTTTTACTCAGTACTTCTTTGTGTGCATATTCTTCAATTAACCTTTTTGAAAGATTTAATTTTTTGTTTGCAGAATACGTAAACCATAATATAGGAATGTACATAGGAATAATTCCTAAAACCATACGCGGAAGTTTAAAAATTACCTGATCTAATGATTCACCACGAGACATCAATACAATGCTTACCATAAAAGGTATAAAGCTAGCTGCTATCAAAAAATAAATTCCATTTGAAAACCTTGTTTGCATTAAGCTTAAATTACTTTCTTCTTCTTTTTTCTTTGTAGAAAAAGCAGAGCTTAAGCCCGCTGTTAATGCCGCTGGTAGCAAACTAGCTATTTCTTTATTTATTTTTGAATAGTTTGTTTTATGTTCTTCTTCGAAGTCCTTATAATTGGCTTCAAAATCTTTATTTATTGTATGAATTCTAACTTCCGCTTTTGTAAGTTTTTCTTCTAAATCATCATAGGTGGTTTCTAATGTGTCTTTTTTACCTTCTACTACTACAGTTTCTCCATCTTCATTTTCATCTTCATAACCAAAAAGTTCTTGATAATATTCATCAATTTCTTTTTTTCGAGTATTAATTGTTGTCAAAGAAGTTCTTGACTTCGATAAATTACTTTCAATATCTTCAATAAACTTGCTAATGCCCTCTAATTTTTCATCCAAATCAGGATATTCTGTCATAAAATCGTTTAGATACTCTACATTTTCCTTTAGTTCATTATAAGCTTTATCAAATTCTTCATCAGTATTTTCAGCTTTAGCCTTAAATTCAATAACCAACTCATGATTTTTAGAAATACTACTCAATAATTTCTCTGACTCAGCAAGTTTCGAGTTAATTTCTCCAAGTTTTTGATTTGCTTCTGTTAATCTTTCTTCAGTCTTATTCCTATATTCCGCTGCCTTACGTGAGTGTTGAGCTGCTTCGCCTTGCGATTCAGAAGCCTTGTTGACTATTTCACCTCTGATATTCCTATTATCAACTTCAAGCCTAACTAACCTATCCCAAATTTTTTTTCTCTCATCTTCGAGATGCTCTATTTTCTTTCTTGCTTCTTTGTCGTCAAATAAACCCATATGTTTTTAATATTATAATTTAATAAAATTACACTCCATAATTTATATAAAAAAACTATCGAAGTAATGATTCAGCTTTTCCAGAGGCTGCAAACTGCTTGAATAAAGACAAAATTAATTTACACTCTTCTTCCTTTTTTTCTTTCTTCGGATAGTTCAGTAAACAGGTTCTTTATTGATTTTTCTAATCTTTTTTTGAAGAACCTCGGGGTTTTGCAAAACTGTTCATCGGTTAAATGTCGTACCGCTGATCATAATTATCATAATCATATTTTATATCAGTTGTGTCACTATTTAAATGTATAGCTCCACCATTTTGAAGATCGCAAGATGTGGCAATTCGTCTACCTAAAAAAAATGCTCCATTTAATATTTTTTTTACACAGTCTTCAAATGTGATTCCTGCATTTATTAAGTTGCTTTGGCTTCCTTTTGTCATTTCAAACATTTCACTAAACATTTCACTTAAAATATATTGATGTGATTGCGCAATTTCAGCAAAGTTTTTGGGTACAGCAGAAAGTCCGTTTCCATTCATACATTCGTCAAAGTTGTAACCAATTCGATCAAGAGGTTCTGCTATCATAAAGGAAAGAGCAAATTCAAATCCTTTCCCGTACGAGTAGTTGAAAGCTCTTAAAAAAAGATTCTCATGACTGAAAAATTGTTCAAAAGTTGAGAATTCGAATAAGTCGGTAATTTGTATTTGAATAAACTCTTTTGTTTTTTCTTCCTCAAAAGGAATTTGATATATTTCTGGCAAATCAAGCAATCCATTTTGTTTGGCGACAGCTAATCCTTTTAGTGTAATAGTTTCTAGAAAGTCCATGCAGGTTTGGGTTTTGTATAATTGCTAGTGTATTAATTTACAGCAGGTGGGATGTATATTATGGTGTGTTTTCGAATTTGCTAAATTAACTAAAAAAGAAAACCGGATTTTCATAATGTGAATTATTCAAAATCTATTCTAGTAGCTTTAGAAGTAAGCTTTATTAATCAGGCCAATTTTCATTATTTATGGTAATTCCTGTGCTTTGAAAATAAGCATCAAAAAAGCTAGTCTGTACTAATTCATTAAGTTTTTTAATTACCTCATAGTATTTTTTGGGAACTGAAACATTTTGTTCCATATCATATGTCGGAAAAGGAATTTCGCATCTTCCACCGTCAACTGAACAGTAGGATGTTCTAAATACTAAAGCATTGTTGTAAAAGAAATCTAAATAATGTCCTTTTCCAGGATCTGGATTTGCATTGTTTCTTGCCCAAGGTCTATCAATAACAGTATCCTCGTCACCCATAGTCAATCCCCAGGCTATTGTTATTGACAGATCACGTTTATAAGAAGCGACATTGCTGTGCTCACGATGATGAAGTACATTTTCATCTCCATTAAAAACTTCAGAAAATTGGAATTGGTTTCTATACGAAGGTCCGCTTCCGTGACCCCAAGTTGAAATTTGTTGCCAATCATTTTCTGATGATTTAATAAATAAATCTATTAGTTCTATTAATGTCATAATATTTTAAGTTTTGGATTATTATAAAAGCTCCCTGTAATTTTAGATGCCGTAATTACAAACCTAGAAAAATATTTTTTCTTTAGTTTACGGTTTTCCATATTTGTAAATTTTCATTCGAAAGATATTTCATTAGTAAATAAATGCAAATAGTATAAATACCTGTTTTTCCTAAAACTCCTTTTTTTTGGAAATGAAAAAAATTAGAATAGTGATGATTACGTTGAATAATTTTTTATATTTGTGTCAGGTGTTTTTGGTATGCCTGCTCGGTCGTGCAAAGATTTTATCAACCAATAACTAGATAATATAACCTTCAGAGCTTATTATCCGACAATAGTATACGAACGCAAAACCTCAGGATAATAATCTTTGAAATAAAAGGATTATATTATGGACACTATTGATTACTTCAAACTTCAAGCGAAAAATCTGCACAAAGATTTTAAAACAAAAACTCCTGTTTTAGACAAAACGGCGACTGCTTTTTTATTCGAATACACTCCCAGGTATTTTGATGTAGAAATGATTATTTCGGACTTTGGTATCGACGAAGAAAATTTTAGCCTGATGAATGCTCAGCATGTGATTGCAAAAATTGCAAATTTTGATAAATGGGCATCATTATTAAAGGCATCGCCTACGGAATTGGAACTAGCACAACTATTGTACGATCATCAAAATAAAATTGACCTCATTGGATGGCAATTTTACATTGCCGAAGCGCAGTCTATGAATGAAGATGAACTCGATGCAGAAATTCAAGTGGGAATATTTAAACAGATGGTTATCGGAGAGGAGATTTTCGATTATATGGAAATAGAAAGCTATCTATTAAAGCACCGCATTTGAGTATTGTATCAGATTGGTTACTGGTAACGGCTTTTCAGCCGGCATTTTATTATTACTGCGCCAAAAGTCTTGAAACTTTTGGGGTAGTTCGATTTTTTAATCAGATACGCTGTACATTGTAAATATTTTCTATGGTTGCTTCGTTCAAAAAAGGTGGTAAATTATTTATAAAGATATAATCATCAATATTCTTTTGTAATAACTCGCGAAAGAAAAAAATAATAGAGTACTTTGTGGATGGTAGGTTTAATAGTAAATGGTGCATTATGCACCATTTACTATTTTAGATTCCTTTGTAAAGTTTCTTTTTCTTCTTTTGTTTAAATTTATTAGAAACATAGTCATTTATTTTTTCCCCACGAAGCAGGATGTCTGCAAGATTTTCTTTAACATACTCTTTTGATTCGTAATTTTGAAAGTTTTCTGAACTTGTTGAAATAGAGTTTTGATGCTTTTTTTCAAATGAAAGGATATTCATGATACAGCTTTCCTGAATTCCTTTTACACTGAATTCTTTTCCCAGACTGCTTCCGTTGAAAACGGATCTGGTTTTATGGTCAACGTAAGTTATTCCGTAAAGCTGTCCTTCTTTGCTTTTTCTTAGTATCGTGTGAATGCTTTCTTTTTCTAATATCTTGGATAATTTTTCGGGAGAAAATATGTTTTCACGAAAGAAAGCCAGCTTTATAGCATTTTTTAGATATTTTTTACAAGATTCTTTCTCTGCATCATTAGACTTAAACTTTCCTTCCAGAAATTTTAAGGTAGGCTTTCTGCAGAATTCGCTGGCTTTTATTGGCACGCCTATCGGTTTTGAATTCTGGTCAAGTATCTTGTAAAGCAGTCCATTGTTTTTAAAAACTCTCGATTCCTCCGTTCCTCTGTCAGCATGGACATTATAGAGGTTTAGAACTGCATTGAGTTCGGGCAGGCTTGAATATTTATAATCAAACAAAACTTTGTTTAGAACTAAATTTATCGCCTTTCTGGATTCCGCTTTTCCGTATTCGACTTTGCCGACACTTATTGGATTTAAAGTGAAAACTTCTTTTTGTTTTCTTCCTTCCGCTTTTACCAGCCCAAATATATCTTCAATTTCTTTTCTTGCAGGCTCAGATTTTTTTACGCCTATCAGATGCAGATCAATTCTTTTCCCGTCTCTCTGAATGTTGTTTGTAACTATGTGCAAATGAGGATGCCCCGCATCATGATGCTGATAGACTAGATAAGGCTGTTTACCAAATCCTATCTTCTCCATATAAGTGTCTGCAATTTCAGCCAGCTTTTCTCTGGAATGATTTTCCGAAGGATCAAAATTGAGCGATATATGAACGCTGTTTCGCTTTGTGTTTTCATTAAGCAAAGACAGTTTTACAAAGCGGTTCAGTTTCTGGGTAAAGCTTAGTTTGTCCAATTCCAATGGATAGTTTACCGCATTGATGCATTCAGCTACTCCTTCCTTAACTTTGTTTTCGTTATAGTTCAGAATGCTGTTTATTGAACGGCTGGTTTTTATTACTGCAACCATTGTTCAGATATTTTCTTGGTATGGCTTGAAATTTCTTCCATTTTATCAGAAAGCCTTTTCCTTTGTACTTCAAACAGATACAGATGCCCTTTGAAGTCGGGAATCATTTTCAGTGTATTTGCTTTTCTGGCAATCTGATTGATGTTGTTCCCAATTGAACGAAGTTCTGAAGATAGTAGAACGGTTTCTTCCATTAAATCATCTAGCGACTGGTTGCGGTAAGTGCATGTTATTGGTCTGCTGAATAAGTGTTTTCGAATATAATCGCTTAGCTTTCTGCACGTGCTTGCCTTGAACTGGCTTTCAATTTTTGCATACTCTTTCTCTGTCAGGCGCAGGGTTATCCTGCGTGATCTGTTTGAATTTTCTCTTTCCATCATTTTTCCTTTTCATTGTTTCAAACTCTTTCTTTTAGGTTTCTCCACCGCCGAGTTCCGAGGCAGAAGGTGGCAAGATAGGCGGTTGTCAGACAACCGTACATCTTGCTAGATGCAGGAACGTGGCATCTTGAAGAATTTTAAAAGTCTAAACACTAAATTAAGTCTATCTTTTGAAGATTCCTATCCTAAGTAAATTTTGCGCATGATAGCTGTTGGCTGTTGTTTTTTAATTGTTTGCTAAACAACTCTATAAAATGGAATGTTTTTAAGAAAGAGATTTTGAGAATCATAAAATATCATTTAATTGACAGCTCTGATTTTAATTGGTCAGTTTGTTTTTTATGTTTCTTTTCCAGCTCTTCAAACTCTTTCACTTTCTTTTTGTAGTAGACCTCTTTTAAATAAATTTCTTTATCAAGGCGGGAAAGCTCCTTTTCCAAAAACTTTCTTTTTTCATAGCGATAAAAAAGGGTTATTAGTGCGAAGAATAAAAGGCTTAAAAGGATTATAAAAAGAATTTTGGGGCTATTCATAAGCAATGAATTATAGAATTGGAAATCTTCTGTTTTATTTAGAGATAAATATATAGTAAAATCTTTAATTCTTGTTTTTAATTCATTGGTATTTATATGTTTAGAAAGGTAATATCTGTCGGAAATATTTTTAAAAGAAAAGGAAAAAAGAAAGCAGTCTTGAATTGGACAATCAGACAGCTGAAGTGCTATAAGTCCCGAAGGGCATTTTTGAGGAACGAAAAAATGTTATGCGCACTTCTCTGGCTGTGTCCAATACCTTGCTTTGCTTTTTTTCTTAGATTTTAATTATTGTTCTTTCTTTTTATTTTTATTTCATGCGGAAAATATGGCATATTTGAATACAACTTTTTTAAATAATTGGGCATCTATGTATTAAGAAGTTTTTTTAATATATTTGAAATAAGGAAGAGGATTTTTTTTTCTTGAATATAAGCCGATATTGAATTTTAAAGTATAAAATTATGACTGAATTTTGGATTGAAAAGGGATGGGGAGTTTCGATTGATAATGCAGAAATTGCTGATGCTGTTAATACGGTTGAGGAAATTAAAAAAAGGTATGATGAAGATGGTGTCTTCTGGATCGGTCATATTCAAGAAGAATATGTACTCAAAATTCATAAAGATATGTCTATACTGTACATTTATGGCAAAAATCAAGATAAAGAGTTACTCGTTGTTCTAGAAGAGTGGAGTCAAGCTGAACACTTTATCAAAATGTATTTTTCTAAAGACTTTTTAGGTATCAAAGAACAGATAAAGCTGTTTGCATTAAATAAAAAAATAAATCTTAATTAGTTTTCATGCTGCTAATAAGTAAGTTTTTAAAAATATAAAAGAGACCTTCTGGTCTCTTTTTGTTTGAATTAATATATTTTCTGAAAAAGCTATTTTTTCTTATGATTTTGAAATTACTTATTTGATTAATTGTTCAAGCCTTTTCATCATCTCATCTTTTTCTTTCAGCATACGCTCGTAAAGTGCAATTTTTTCTTCATGTAGTTGAATTAATTTATCAATGGGATTATTATTAAAAACTTCAATTTTGTTATTGAACATTGCGTTATCAGAGAAATTGCATGAGATTAAATTAACCGCTTTTTCCTCGTCAAAATTCTGAAAAGCTTCAACAGGAATTTTCAAAGAATCAGAAATCTGTTTGAGCAGTTTATCTTCAATTACATCTTTCTGTTCCAGCATTGAAATTTTCTTCTGATTCCAGTCTTCTCCCAGATCATAAGCAAGAGCTTCCTGTTTGATGCCAAGCATTTCCCTGAAGCGTTTAACATTTCTTCCCTGATGAATTTTCTGTTCCATAATGATTGTTAGTTTTCTGAAGGTTCAAAGATAAAGTTATCTGGATTAAAAAGTCTGAATTCCAAAGATAAAAAAATATACTGTAAAATATCCCTTTTGTCAGATATTATATCCAATTATGGAATAGATTATCCTGTTGAATAGCAGGAACTTCGCTGTGAATTTTAAATCTTACCGCCATGAAAAAGAATAAAATATCCTTCGATACAAGATTTTGGGCAGGGTTTACGGCAGGAAATCCATTTGAGGCATTTGATGCTGTTTTTGACTTTGCACATCTTGATTATTACAAACAGAATTTAAGCCAAGCAGTTATATACTGCCATAGGAGAAAGGTGTACAAGCAGAACGATCCCAGCAATGTTTTTGTCTTTTATAGTGCTATATGTTCTTTTGTTAAAATCTGCCACAGCCTGAAAGGTAAAAGCAGGAAATGGAAAGTGAAAGAATCGACCCGATTAGAAGATGTGTTTCATCTTTCTTCTCTGACAAAGGAAGAATTCGATAATCCCTTTTTGGCGCTTCAAAATGCATTTGAAGAGAAAACGCTCGAACAGTTTGAGTCTTTCTTATTTGAAATCGTTGAGTATTCTTTATCTCGTCATGCTCGCGATTCCGACTCCGATCTCATGATACCCTATATCCATTTGACAAAAATGCTCGATGCGGGGGAATTAATGAAAGAAAGAGGTATTGAGAGGATCAGTAAATCTGATCTCTCTGAAACGCAAAAAGAAAAGAATCTCTTACCAGATTAAATTTTGATAAAATGCCACGCAAAAGCAAACTTCGAATAAATATTAACTAAAATGATTAAAATTATGAAAGCAATTCAAAACACCGCATCCGATTTAATCTATCGAGTTATTTCACAGAACATCGATCCAATAGGTATTTACTGTTTTGCACAGAAGAAAAGCAGTTATACTTTTAATGAGCCTTTTCAGAAGCCCGCTCAGAAAGAAAAGCATGTACATCTTTATCTGCTGGTCATAGCCGAAGAGTTCGAGGATAATATCGGCAATGACCTCACCGATAAAATAAAGAGCAGATCAAGAGGACAGGTAACGGTAACCATCCTGATGCATACTGTGAGAAATATCGTGAAATTATACGGAGACCAGCAGTATTTCTTCTGGAACATTTTTAAGAATGCACAGAGGATTCATATAGACGCAGGCAGATCTCCGATAATCTGGAATAAAAATCCAGAAAAGAGATATGTGAAAAGCACTTCGGCATATGCAGGAGACAGAAAAAATGTTAGTGAATCGATCTGGGATCTTATCTATAATAACGACCAGTATTTCTCTTATGAAGTAAGAATGTGTTGCCTTCACCAGATAGTGGAACAGACCTGCCTTTCCCTTATAAGGGTGTTTCTGGGATATACCCCGAATCACTTCTCACTAGGCTACTTATTTGAGCTGTGCGAATATTTCACGAATTTGACTTCTGAATACTTTCCAAGAAACAGCAGTGATGAAAAAAATATGTTCAAGATTTTGAAAAAGAATCCAAATACCCTTCGATTCAGCAGAACAAATAGCTTTTGTTATGATTACTATGGAATAATGGAAAAGAGATGCCGTGATTTTATGAAAGAGGCAGAGGCTATGATTCAGAAGGAACTGGAAAGGCTTGAGGAAATTCATCAGCAGGAAGCTTTGTCAACATAAAAACAGAAGCTATGTACTGCAATATTTTAACTCAGAAAGAACATCCCAAATATAGGGTTGTAAAGAAAATGGCTAAACTTCTTTTGGAATTTGTTGAGGCTGACTGTATCTATTTTAATGAAGCAGAGGAAGAATCAAAAATCGGGATGATGACAGTTATTGTAGGAAAAGAAAGCCTTTATTATTATGACGAAGTTTATGACCATTTATGGAAGGTTATACAAAATCATGAAAAATTTATAATCTGCCTTTTTAACAAAGATTGCATAAAGTATGAAGTGAAAAAAGGAAACCTGTTTTTTATTTTCCATTGCCGAGAAACGGAGCTTGTTTATAAGAATGACAGACAGAAACCTATTCTGGATATAAGAAATATTAAAGTGAAAAGGCTTATAAAGAAGACCAAGAAAAGATATCGAATGTGGACATCAGAAGCATCTACAGTTGGCAGAGATTTTAAATATTATCGCAAAAATAATAATCTTTTAATGGCATTTTATGTTCTTCATCAGCAGTTCAGATATCTTTTTATAAATGCCTCATGGCTTTTGACAGGAGAATGGATTCATCATGAATCTATAACTGACCAGCAAGAGCATGTAGGGATCTTTAAAAGCTCTTTCGGAAAAGTATTCGATGTCACTATCGAAAAGGAAAAAAATATTTTAGAGAAAATGAACTCTGCGCGAAATACTATCCAATGGGGAAAAGAGTCTGAACCTTTTGATCTTGAGTCTGCCGATTATGCAAATGAGAAACTGCAATGGTTCAAAAAGGAAGTTGAGGCAGTCTTTCTAGAGAAGATAGAAAAAGTTAAAGAAATATTCAATAATGATGGAAACAGATAAAATTAAAAAACTGGAAAGAATAGAATTCTTAAGTAAAAGACTGCTTAAGACTCTGAAGCCAATGAATGATAAGAGAGGTATGTATAATGCAGAAATAAGAGTTCACGATTATTATGAGCTTCTTTCTATTATAAGAAACCTGATGAAGCTCTGCATTATTGCAGTAGATCAGGATAGCGCCGAAGTTCCGCCTACAATTTTAAACCAGAATATTGATGTGGGGCTTGTACTGGGAATAGCACTACAATTATTTCCAGTAGACGAATTTGAGCTTATAAACGAAATCAGCTATTTACATGGCGGTAAGAAAGAGGAAACTGACTCGGATTCTGAAATATATTGATGAGTAAATTTTACTTATGATCCTCAATTTATTAGGTTTTATATTTGTGTTATCCTACCCAAATTTTGCGCAGGATAAAAAGAGAAAAGTGTTTTAACTTTATAGCGATTAATGATTGTGGAACAAAAAAGACCGAGACTCGGTCTTTTTTTAATGAAGAGGAATTGTAAAATGAGAAATGAAGATGAGAATGAAAGAGGAAAAATGACGGCAGAACAAGCCATGAAAATGCTGAAAGATGAGAATGTAAATGTGACGCTTGAACAGGCAGAAAAAGTATTAGATTTTCTACGACTGCTTGCCAGAGTAACGGTTTTAAACTATTTAAAGAAGAAGAGGGATGAAAAAGACAGCAGACTTATATGTGAGAGTGAGTACGGACGAGCAGGCGGAAAAAGGCTACTCTCAAAGAAACCAGGAGGAAATGCTAAGAAAATATTGTGAGATTAATTCTATTCATATAAGGGATATTATTTATGAAGATCATTCTGCAAAAACATTTAATAGACCCAAATGGAAACTTTATCTTACAACAATTAAAAAGTACAAAAACAAAACCGATTTGATCTTGTTTACCAAATGGGACAGGTTCAGCAGAAATGCAGGCGATGCATACCAGATGATTAATACACTGAGAAGACTTGGTGTCGAGCCTCAGGCAATAGAACAGCCTTTGGATCTGTCTATTCCAGAAAATAAAATGATGCTTGCTTTTTATCTGGCAGCACCAGAAGTAGAAAATGACAGACGAGCATTAAACACTTTTCACGGTATGAGAAGAGCAAGGAAAGAGGGGCGTTACATGGGGCTGGCTCCGTCTGGTTATATAAATAAAATTACCGAAGGCGGTAAGAAATATATAACGTTTGACCAGCCTGAAGCATCTATCTTAAAATGGTGTTTTGAAGAAATTGCAAAAGATATTTTTAATACGGAACAGATTTTTCTTCAGGCGAAAAGGAAAGGACTTAAAACAAGTAAAAATAATTTTTGGAGACAGATTCGTAATCCTGTTTACTGCGGAAAAATATTAATTCCCAAATATAAGGATGAGGAAGCAAAATATGTAATGGGATCGCATGAGCCGTTAATTTCTGAAGGGCTGTTTTATCTTGTTCAGGATGTTTTAGACGGACGAAGAAAGAATTTTAGGGCTAAGTCGGTAACCTCCGAACCGTTTCCGCTTCGGGGCTTAATTAAATGCCCTTTATGCGATAAAATTTTAACTGCAAGCATATCTAAAGGCAGAAACAGTTATTATTCATATTATCATTGCTATAAAGGCTGTAATTACAGAATCAGATCATGTGAGGTTAACCGCATTTTCTACGATCAGCTGAGAAAATATATTCCAAAACCTGAAACAGAAAAGATTTACATTACAGCTGTCAAAGAATATTTTAATGATTTCAACAAAGAGACAGTGGCAGAAAAAAACAGAATCATTTCTGAGCTGAAAGAATTTGAACAGAAGATTTCTTGCATTAGGGATTTGCTGGCTTCAAGAAAGATTGAAGTGAAAGATTACACCGAAATGAAAATGGATTATGACAATAAAATTCATCGTCTTGAAATTAAATTAGCCGATTTAGCAGGAGAGAACATTAGTGTTTCAGATTTATTAAAAACAGGAATTAAAAATTTGATGAAGCTCAACGAATGCTGTAGTGAATCGGACTTAACTCACTTTCGGAATATTATCGGTTCAATATATCCTGAAAAATTCACAATTGAAGAAAAGCAGTTTCGAACCGCCAGAATAAATGAGGTTGTTCAGATAGTTTACTTAATTAATGAGGAATTTGACCCAAAGAATAACGGGACAAGGAAGAAAAAATCTTCTTTGTCCCGTCAAGTGACCATGGAGGGATTTGAACCCTCACGCCCTTACGAGCACCACCCCCTCAAGATGGCGAGTCTACCGTTTCTCCACATGGCCAAAATAAAAAAGGTCAAGTAAAATAAATTACTCGACCTTTTGTGACCCGACTGGGGCTCGAACCCAGGACCCCATCATTAAAAGTGATGTGCTCTACCGACTGAGCTATCGAGTCATTGCTATCAAGAAATTTAATTTGTTAATCACAAAATCTGTGACCCGACTGGGGCTCGAACCCAGGACCCCATCATTAAAAGTGATGTGCTCTACCGACTGAGCTATCGAGTCATTTAATTTCTTGAATGCGGGTGCAAATATAAGGAGTTTATTTTGAAGTTTCCAAGCAAATTTATTATAAATTTGTCTTTTTTTTGGAAAAATTTCCAATTGCTTAGTTTATAAGGTTTTATTAGTATGAAGAAAATTGTATTGTTAGGTTATATGGGTTGCGGAAAGTCGACAATCGCCCAAAATTTGTCAAAAATCACGAATATTCCGTTCTTAGATTTGGATAAAATTATCGAGGAAAGAGCAAAAATGTCAATAAATGAGATTTTTGAGAAGCACGGAGAGATCTATTTTCGAAAATTAGAGCACCAAATTTTTGTTGAATTATTGCAATCTGCCGAAAATAATATTATCGGATTAGGAGGAGGAACTCCCTGTTATGCTAATAATCATGAATTGTTAAAAGGAGAAGATGTTGTTTCTATATATTTAAAAGCATCAATTGATACTTTATATAGTAGATTAATATACAATAAGAGTAAGCGTCCTTTAATTGCAAATATGAATGAGGAAGAGATGAAAGAGTTTATTGCGAAACATTTGTTCGACAGAAGCTTTTATTACAATCACGCGCAGCATAAAGTCTCGGTAGATGATAAGTCTGTCGAAGAAACGGTTAAGGATATTTTAGATATTCTAGCTTAAAGAAGCATAGTCTCCGTTTTCTGAGTCGAAAACAACTTGGACGTGCTCTAATAATGAAGTTGAAAGTGAAATGCCCTTAAAGTCTGCCTTTACAGGGTATTTTTTATGGTTTCTGTCAACAAGCACTGCTGTTTTGAATTTTTTGAGAGGTACATCTAAGAAATGACGAACAGCATAGATTAATGTTGTTCCTGAATTTAGAACATCATCAACAAGAACTAATCCTTTGTTTTTATACTCCTCGGGACTTAATGAAGTTTGTATTGCCTCCTGTGGATTTTGCTTGTTTACTTTTACTTCGCAGATTGATACCTTTAAGGTTGAAATGCTGCTTAGTGCTGTGGCAATTTTTTCGGCAAAAACATATCCATTTGAAGCAATTCCAGCAATAACGACTTCTTCCTCGTTTACAAATGTTTCGTAGATTTGATAGGCAATACGTTTTATTTTATGCTCGACTTCTTGATTGGTTAAGATGATGTTGCTGCTCATAATTTATTTTTTTGCTAATATAATTAATTTAAATTCCATTATAAAAAATCCAAATTTCAATTTTTTCAGAAGAAATTCTAAATTGGAATTGGGTATTTAATTTTTGGGTTTTTCAAAGTTTTGAAATTTATTCCGTTTCTTCTTCTTCGTCAAAGATTTCATTTCCGTACTCATCGATATCTCTTCGGTCTTTTTTAGTTGGACGTCCTGTTCCGCTTTTTCGGTAATGTTCTTTAGAAAGTTTTAATAGCTCTAAATGCGCGTAAGCTTCTGGAGGTGTTTCGTTTTTACGGTAAATATCAACCAACTTTGCTCCAACACGACTTTCAGGAATGTCTAGAACAGTTATAATTTGGGTAATTTGATCTTTTCTAAAAGTAATTCGGTCTGTAGGGAAAACTTCTTTTGATGGTTTAGCAACCTGCCCATTTACAGTGATGTGATTCTTTTTACAGGCCTCAGTAACCATGTTTCTAGTCTTATAATATCGAACGCACCATAAGTATTTATCTATTCTCATAATTTTTCTAAAATCCAAGTTAAATTCTTTACAAAAATAAATCAATATTGTATCTTGCGCACCTAAAAAAATCATAATAATGAATAAATTTAAATATTATTTTGTTTTATTACTTGCTGGTATTGCCATCGTTTCTTGCAGCAAAAAGGACGATGACGAGGTTGTAGTAACTCCTGTAAGAGATTATGCAGTACAGTATAAAGCAGATAATGATTCTATTGAAAAATTTTTAAAAAGTAATTATATCGAAAATGTTACAGCTGATTTTGATGTTAAAATATCAAAAATTACAGATGCAACAAGTCAAGTTTCTATTTGGGATCAAACTACATATAAATTAGAGAGCAGAGATGTGTATAGTGATGGTATTACTTATAAAGTATATTATTTAACTTTGAGAAAAGGTGCTGGCGAATCTCCAACTAATACAGATAAGGTTTCAACAGCGTATTCTTGTTATTTATTAAATGGAACTCTCGCTGATTCTTCTTATGGTCTTCCGTTTACGGCTAATTTATTTCCATATGCTAATTCAAATACGGTAATACAAGGATGGGCGGAAATTCTTCCAAAGTTTAAAACTAGTAGTTCGTCTACTGTTTCAAATGATGGTACTATAACGTATAATGATTATGGAGCTGGAGTTATGTTTTTGCCTTCAGGTCTTGCATATTATGCTAATAGTAGTAGTGCTATTCCTGCATATACACCAATATATTTTACTTTTAAATTATTTGACTTGCAGAGAATGGATAATGAATACAATTCATCAAGTAGCGGAATAGTATTTATTGGTGATGGTGTTCCTGATTATTTAGAAGATGTTAACGGAGATGGATATCTTTATGATTTTAGAAATACAACTAAATATCCTAATCCGCCCAAAGAGTTGATTGATGATACTGATGGCGATGGAATTGCAGATTTTCTAGATTTTGATGATGATGGAGATGGTTTTACAACAAGGTTTGAAATTACTAAAGCAGCAGGCGAAGTTGGTGTAGTAAATGGTTTTAACTATGGAATTAAACTTTACTTTCCATGGGATCCAGTTGTAGATAATCCGTTAACGCCGAATGTAGATGAAACAGAGCCGAGAGGAATTCCTAGAAGGCCAACAGGAGAACTTGCAAATCCTAGTTTACCAGAATCTGCTACAAATGTTAGAAAATACATTGAGGCAGATTATACGGAAAATCCAAGAAAAAGAATTCATTTAGATAATACTTATCCAATAAAGATTAATTAAATTCGATAAATTAAAAAGCCCTGAAATATAATTTCAGGGCTTTTTTTATGGTCAATATTATGTTGTTACTTTTATGAAGGTTGATGTATATTGATAAAAACAAAAAACCTCGAAATATAGATCTCGAGGTTTTTTTATAAGTAAGAAAATTTAAAAATTATTTTCTTTTGATAACTCTTTCTACAGCTTCAACAATTGCTTGATTGTTTAGTTTGTATTTGTTCATTAACTGCTCTGGAGTTCCAGACTCACCAAAACTATCTTGTACAGCTACAAATTCTTGTGGAGTTGGATTGTGTAAAGCTAATACTCCTGAAATGCTTTCTCCAAGACCTCCAAGATAATTGTGCTCTTCTGCAGTTACAATACATTTCGTTTTTGCCACTGATTTTAAAATTGCTTCTTCGTCAAGTGGTTTAATTGTATGAATGTTGATTACTTCAGCAGAAATTCCTTTTGCTTCAAGAGCTTCAGCAGCTATAAGAGCTTCCCAAACTAAGTGACCTGTAGCAACAATAGTTACATCAGTTCCTTCGTTTAGTAGAATTGCTTTTCCAATTACGAATGGTTCGTCAGCAGGAGTAAAGTTAGGTACAACTGGACGTCCGAAACGTAAATAAGCAGGACCGTGGTGATCTGCCAATGCTATAGTTGCAGCTTTAGTCTGATTGTAGTCACAAGTGTTGATTACAGTCATTCCTGGTAACATTTTCATTAAACCAATATCTTCTAAGATTTGGTGAGTTGCTCCATCTTCTCCTAAAGTTAAACCAGCGTGAGAAGCACAGATTTTTACATTTTTGTCTGAGTAAGCAACAGATTGACGAATTTGATCGTAAACTCTTCCTGTAGAGAAGTTAGCAAAAGTTCCAGTAAAAGGAATTTTTCCACCAATTGTTAAACCTGCAGCTATTCCGATCATATTAGCTTCTGCGATTCCGATTTGGAAAAAACGCTCTGGGTGATTTTTTTTGAAATCATCAAATTTTAATGATCCAATTAAGTCGGCGCATAATGCAACTACATTTTCATTTTTTTGACCTAGTTCAGTCATTCCCGCTCCAAAACCTGAACGAGTATCTTTACTTCCTGTATTTTCGTATTTTTTCATTTTTGTCTTTTTGCTGTACGCAATAGGCTGTAGGCAATATTGTAAAACATTGCTTAAAGCTTATAGCTTTTTTTAATAATCAACTTGGTCTTTAGAGTAATTTTGAGCTAGAGCTTTTTCTAATTGCTCATCGTTTGGAGCTTTACCGTGCCAAGCGTGTGTGTGCATCATAAAATCTACTCCGTTACCCATTTCAGTATGTAATAAAATACAAACTGGTTTTCCTTTTCCTGTTCTTGATTTTGCGTCATTCAATCCAGCAAGAATTGCATCGATATTGTTTCCTTCTGCGATTTCTATAACATCCCAGTCAAAAGCTTCAAATTTAGCGCGAAGACTTCCCATTGGCAGAACTTCATCAGTTGTTCCGTCAATTTGTTTTCCGTTAAGGTCTACTGTTGCGATTATATTATCTACTTTTTTAGCAGATGCATACATAATTGCTTCCCAGTTTTGACCTTCCTGCAATTCTCCGTCTCCGTGTAAAGTATAAATTAAGTGATTGTCGTTGTTTAATTTTTTAGCTTGCGCTGCTCCAAGAGCTACAGATAAACCTTGTCCTAATGAACCAGAGGCAATTCGAACTCCAGGTAAACCTTCGTGAGTTGTTGGGTGTCCTTGTAAACGAGAATCTAATAATCTAAAAGTAGCAAGTTCTGAAATTGGAAAATAACCGCTTCTAGCTAATACGCTGTAGAATACAGGAGAGATGTGTCCGTTTGAAAGGAAAAATAAATCTTCTCCAATTCCGTCCATATCAAAACCTTCTTTGCGGTCCATAATATTTTGATATAGTGTTACCAAAAATTCAGTACAACCTAATGAACCACCTGGGTGTCCAGAGTTTACAGCATGTACCATTCTAAGAATGTCTCTTCTTACTTGGATCGTTAAATCGCTTAATTGTTGTGTGTTAGGCTTCATTTATATGTAAAATTTTAAACTGTAGCAAAAGTAATTGTTATTTTGCGGGGAGACAAATGATTTTCTGCTTTAGTTTGTTTCAATTGTTAAATTTTTGTAGTCTTTTTTTAATGAAATAAGAAAAATATACTCTTTTAGGATCGTTTTTGATGATGAGGTGTTGAAATCAAATTACTATTGTGATTGTTTTTTGATTCTAAAATATAAAAAAAATAAGCCCTTGTTGAAGGACTTATTTGTTATGATTTTTAAATGATATAGTATTTTAAATTTAATTGGTATCGCTTTCGCTGTAAAAATTATTTTCTTCATCTTCTGAGCCAATATCTTCTTGCTCGTCGTCAAGTTCAGATCCTGGAACGTCTAAGTCATTACCAATTTTATCACTGTTTTGTTTCCATTCATGATTATTGTCTTGATTGATAATGCGTTCGCCAGAAATTCCTTCTGGATCAATATCCTCTAATTTATCTTCTTGATTGTAAATGTCTTCATTTGCTGGATAATCTAAATTTTCTAGATTTCTTTCGATTTGCTCATCCTTAATTTGGTCCAAACGATCTGCAGGATCTCTTTCTTCTGAATTTATCATGATTTCTATGATTTAAAATTGATAGTAATTTCTATTTAATTAAAATTAAGAAATAATGCAGTCGTTATGTTACATATTAATAATGTGATTGTTGTAGTTTTTACATTTGATAAAAATTGGTTCTGGCTTCACGCTGAGGTCTTCGCGTTAGGGATAGGAGCGGCATCCTTTTGTGATAAATGTCTGGTCTTGTCTGGAAATGAAACCTTCTTGAACAAAAGATATAGCGGATAGCCCGGCCGCAGGAAACGCCCAAATAACTTAATAGTTAGATATTAAATGCTAGAAGTTTAACGTTTCAAGTTGATTCCAATGATTATCTAATTTTCTAATTGGTAAATTATGTAATTAAATTTCTCTGAAATTAGCTTATCTTTGCCGTCCCGAAAGGTCGGGAGAAAAAAGAAACAGATGAAGTTTGATTTATTACAAAAAGATCCGCAGTCTAAAGCTAGAGCGGGAAGTATTACTACAGATCACGGAGTTATAGAAACTCCTATTTTTATGCCGGTTGGAACGGTTGCATCTGTAAAAGGAGTGCATCAGCGTGAGCTTAAGGAAGAAATTAACCCAGATATTATTTTAGGAAATACATACCACTTGTATTTGCGTCCGCAAACCGAGATTCTTGAAAAAGCAGGAGGATTGCATAAATTTATGAACTGGGATCGTAATATTTTGACTGATTCTGGAGGATATCAAGTGTATTCTCTTTCTTCAAATAGAAAAATTAAAGAAGAAGGGGTAAAGTTTAAATCGCACATTGATGGATCTTACCATTTTTTTACACCAGAAAATGTAATGGAAATTCAGCGTACCATTGGAGCCGATATTATTATGGCTTTTGATGAATGTACGCCGTATCCTTGTGATTACAGATATGCGCAGCGATCTATGCATATGACGCATCGCTGGTTAGACCGTTGTATTAATCATTTGGAAAAAGTTCCTTATAAATATGGTTATGCGCAAACATTTTTCCCAATTGTTCAAGGAAGTACTTATAAAGATTTACGCCAGCAGTCTGCTGAATATATTGCAAATGCAGGTCAGCAGGGAAATGCTATTGGCGGACTTTCTGTTGGTGAGCCGGCTGAAGAAATGTATGCAATGACCGAAGTTGTCTGCGAAATTCTTCCAGAAGATAAACCTCGTTATTTAATGGGAGTTGGTACTCCTATTAATATTTTAGAAAATATTGCGTTAGGAATTGATATGTTTGATTGTGTTATGCCAACGCGTAATGCAAGAAACGGAATGTTGTTTACAGCAAACGGAACAATCAATATCAAAAATAAAAAGTGGGAAGCCGATTTTTCTCCGATTGATGAAATGGCACATACTTTTGTGGATACCGAATATTCAAAAGCATATTTACGTCACTTGTTTGCTGCAAATGAATATTTAGGAAAGCAAATTGCAACAATTCATAATCTTGGTTTCTATATGTGGTTGGTTCGTGAAGCTAGAAAACATATCTTAGCAGGAGATTTTAGACCATGGAAAGAAATGATGGTTAAAAATATGAGTCAAAGACTTTAAAAAGTTTTAAGTTTCAGGTTTCAAGTTTCAGGTTCTCTGCAGGCCGTGAAACTTGAAACCTGAAACGAAACAAACAAAATATATATGTTAACAATAATAGATAAATACATTTTAAAAAGATATCTGGGGACTTTCTCTGTTATGCTTCTTTTATTCGCTCCAATCGGAATCGTAATTGACGTTTCTGAAAAAGTAAATAAAATGTTAGAAAACAAGATTCCATTTGGAGATATTGCATTCTATTATTACAATTTCACGATCTATTTTATCAATTCGCTTTTTCCGATATTTTTGTTTTTATCGGTAATTTGGTTTACTTCAAAACTGGCGAATAATACGGAGATTATTGCAATATTAAGTTCTGGTATTTCATTTACGCGTTTTTTACGTCCTTATATTATTGGAGCAACAATAGTATCGCTTTTTGTGCTGTTAATGGGGTTTTTTATTGTTCCTGCCGCAAGTGAAGGTTATAATAATTTTAGATATACGTATTTAAAAGGAAATGGAAAAGAGCTCATGCGGGGCGAAAACACAAATGTTTACAGACAAATTAACGATCACGATTTTATCTTTGTAAATAGCTTTAACGAAGAAACTAAAACAGCTTTTAATTTTTCTTTGGAACATTTCGAAAAAGAAAAACTAACTTATAAGATTACTGCAAGTCGTATTAAATGGGATCCTAAAAAGAAGATTTACGTTTTATACGATTATACCAAAAGAACAATTGGAGAATTAAATGATGTAATAGAAAAAACTCCAGAAAAAAATGTTGCTTTTAAGTTCGAGTTAGCAGATTTAACGCCTGTTGTTTATATCGCAGAAACTTTGACTTTAGGCAAATTATACGATTTTATTGAAAAAGAAAGAAAAAGAGGTTCTGGAAATATCAATACCTATTTAGTAGTTCTTTACAAAAAATACAGCGTACCAGTTTCAGCTTTTATTTTAACCATTATTGCTGTTGCGGTTTCGTCTATGAAACGTCGAGGCGGAATGGGAACGAATTTAGCAATCGGGATTGCAATTGCTTTCTCATTTGTGTTTTTTGATAAAATATTTGGTACACTTGCCGAAAAATCTACATTCTCACCTTTATTAGCTGTTTGGTTCCCAAATATTGTTTTCGGAATCCTGGCAGTTTACCTATTACGTAATGCGAAACGATAATTTAAAAAGTTATTTAAATCTTCACTTAATTGTTTTTATCTGGGGTTTTACAGCCATTTTGGGCGCTTTAATTACTATTGATGCCGAAAATCTGGTTTGGTTTAGAATGTTGCTGGCTGGGATTTTTCTTGGCGGTTTTATTGCTTTTAAAAAACAATCTTTTCAAGTTCCAGTAAAAGAATTTTTTAAGTTAATCTTTGTTGGATTGCTTATAGCACTTCATTGGATTTTCTTTTTCAAGGCTATCCACGTATCTAACGTTTCTATTACGCTTTCTATTTTCTCTTTAGGAGCTTTTTTTGCCTCTTTATTAGAACCTTTATTCTACGGAAGAAAAGTATTGTGGTATGAAGTTTTCTTTGGACTAATAATTATTGCAGGTTTAGGATTGATTCTTCAAGTAGAAATAAAATATCTGCAAGGTGTTTATTTTGCTTTGGCTTCGATAATATTAGGAGTTTTATTTACTTTAATGAATGGAAAATTAATTGCGGATCATGAACCTTCTGTAATTACATTTTATGAGTTTGGTGCGGGAGTTTTTTTTATTACTATTTATTTTTTATTTCAAGGAAAATTTACGGCAGATTTCTTTTCAATGTCTTTAAATAACTGGGTTTTATTATTGATCTTATCATCCATATGTACGGCTTATGCTTTTACTGCTTCTGTAAAAGTCATGCAGCGATTAACTCCCTATACAGTAATGTTAACGACTAACTTAGAGCCTGTTTATGGTATCGTTTTAGCGTATTTTATTTTAGGCGGAAAAGAAAAAATGAGTGTCGAATTTTATATAGGAGCCGTTATAATTATCATAACAGTTATTCTAAATGGTGTTTTTAAACATTACAAGAATAAGAAAGAAAACTTGTAATAGTTTACTTATTTTTAAATTGCATTTTTATACTTTAAATAACAATTAACTTCGCCAATGATATAATATTTTTATATTTGCGGTTCGATTTACAAACAAAATTCAAAAATCCATGGAATATTTAGATTTTGAGCTTCCAATTAAAGAACTTGAAGAACAGTTAGAAAAGTGCGTTATTATTGGAAAAGAATCTGACGTTGATGTAACGCCAACTTGCAAGGAAATCAACAAGAAATTAGAACAAACCAAGAAAGATATATACAAAAACCTTACGGCTTGGCAGCGTGTACAATTGTCAAGACATCCAAATAGACCTTACACTTTAGATTATATCAAAGCTATCTGCGGTGATACTTTCTTAGAGCTTCACGGAGACAGAGGTTTTAAAGATGATAAAGCAATGGTTGGTGGTCTTGGTAAAGTAAACGGACAATCGTTTATGATTATTGGTCAGCAAAAAGGTTTTAATACTAAAACACGTCAATATCGTAATTTTGGTATGGCTAATCCTGAAGGATACCGTAAAGCTTTGCGTTTGATGAAAATGGCAGAGAAATTCGGAATTCCAGTTTTAACTTTAGTAGATACTCCGGGTGCATATCCGGGACTTGAAGCTGAGGAACGAGGACAAGGGGAGGCTATTGCTAGAAATATTTTCGAAATGGTTCGTCTTAAAGTGCCAATTATCACAATTATTGTTGGTGAAGGTGCTTCTGGAGGAGCTTTAGGAATTGGTGTTGGAGATAAAGTATATATGTTAGAAAATACTTGGTACTCTGTAATTTCTCCAGAATCTTGTTCTTCTATTTTATGGAAGAGCTGGGAGTACAAAGAGCGTGCAGCTGAAGCTTTGAAGTTAACTTCTTCTGACATGAAAAAACAAAAATTAGTTGATGATGTTATTCCAGAACCGCTAGGCGGAGCACACTATGACCGTGAAACAACTTTCAAAACGGTTGCAGAATACATCACTAAAGGATATAATGAATTAAAAGACTTATCAACAGCCGACTTAATTGCCCAGAGAATGGACAAATACAGTAATATGGGCGAGTATAAAGAGTAAATTCATAAAAAGAGACTTAAAATCCGAAGCCTTACCGTTTCGGATTTTTTTTTGGTTATCAACAAATCAATATTATTTATAAACAATTATTAGTTATAACTCGATAGCAGATTTTTTTTAAATTTCGCTACTTTCGCTATATGGAAAATTTCAAAAACTTAAACCCTGTAAAGGTAGATAAAACCACAATTATTAACTTAGAAAAAGGTAAGCTCCCTCCGCAAGTAATTGATTTGGAAGAGGCTGTGCTTGGTGCTATGATGATTGACAAAAAGGGGGTAGATGATGTAATTGATATTTTACAGCCTGATGCTTTTTACAAAGATGCACACAAACACATTTTTGAAGCAATTTTGCAGCTCTTTACCGAAACACAGCCAATTGATATATTGACGGTTTCGACTCAATTAAAGAAAAATGGAAAATTAGATTTAGCAGGAGGAGATTTTTATTTAATTCAGCTTACGCAGAAAATTGCTTCTTCTGCGCATATCGAATTTCACTCGCGTATTATTCTTCAAAAATTTATTCAAAGAAGTTTGATTAGAATTTCTTCTGAAATTATCGAAGAATCTTATGATGAAACTACAGACGTATTTGATTTGCTGGATAAAGCCGAATCTAAATTATATGAAGTAACACAAGGGAATATCAAACGTAGTTCTGAAACTGCTCAGAGTTTAGTTCTTCAGGCGAAAAAACGTATTGAAGAAATTGCAGGAAAAGAAGGTTTGAGTGGTGTTGCAACTGGTTTTGAAAAATTAGACGAAGTAACTTCTGGATGGCAGCCTTCCGATTTAATTATTATTGCGGCTCGTCCTGGTATGGGTAAAACGGCTTTCGTACTTTCGATGGCAAGAAACGTAAGTATTCAGTTTGGACATGCAGTAGCAATTTTCTCTCTGGAGATGGCATCAGTACAGTTAATTACGAGGCTTATTTCTTCTGAAACAGGATTGTCTTCAGAAAAATTAAGAACAGGAAAGTTAGAAAAACATGAGTGGGAACAATTAAGTACTAAAGTAAAAAACTTAGAAAAAGCCCCGTTGTTTATTGATGATACACCTTCGCTTTCGATATTCGATTTACGTGCAAAATGTCGTCGTTTGGCTTCACAGCACGGAATTAAATTAATTATTATTGACTACTTGCAGTTAATGACTGCTGGAGGTAGTGGTAAAGGAGGAGGAAACCGTGAGCAGGAGATCTCTACAATTTCCCGAAACTTAAAGGCTTTGGCAAAAGAGCTAAACGTGCCGGTTATTGCACTTTCACAGTTATCGCGTGCCGTTGAAACGCGTGGATCTAGTAAAAGACCTTTACTTTCGGATCTTCGTGAATCTGGAGCGATTGAGCAGGATGCCGATATCGTATCGTTTATTTATCGTCCTGAATATTATAAAATTGAAGAATGGGATGATGACGAACAATCATCTACAGCTGGTCAGGCAGAATTTATTATAGCCAAACACCGTAATGGTGGTTTGGAGAATATTCGTTTAAAGTTCTTAGGACATCTTGGTAAGTTCGATAATCTAGAAGACTTTACGGGAGGTTATGATGATTTACCTTCAAAAATGAATCATGATGATAATCCTTTTATAACCAAAAATTTACCTTCGGCTAATGAAGCTTTTGGAAGTAATTTGAACGATGATGATGATGACAGCGATGTTCCATTCTAATAAAATATAAAAGCCTTAATTTTAAGGCTTTTTTTATGTTTGAATGTTAATTTTTTAATTAAAATCAGTAGTTTAGCCAAACCAATTATAAACTATTAATTTTTTTTAGATTATTAACCAATAACAAATTTAAATTATGAATGAAGAAGCTTTTCCAGGGCCTATCAGGGTTCCCTTGTCTACTGCCAAAGAATGGGAGAAAAAGTATGACGACGATACTACTGTCGAAGATCGTGCTAAAAAAGTTAAATCTTATTTGATACCAAGAGAAAGTTTAGAACTGGTTTTAAAACTTAATACCGAAGCTGTTCGTGCATATATTGGTATTAATGATGATAATGAAAAAACTTTACTTTTTGTTGGTGCTAAATACGACGAAAAAACTGGTAAGTACGTTGATGTTTACGGACCTGGTGACGGCGTTGAAAACGGAGGAGATGTTGTTTATGATGGTTCACGTCCGAGCCCTCCATTTTAATTTTAAATATTTTAAGTAAAAAATAATGGCTGATTTTTTAATATATTCAGGTTATTCCATTTTATTAATTAATCTAATATTATATGCATATAGCTTTTTCCGAAAGGAAAAAGCTAATGTTTTTTTTGTTAGTTACCTAGCTTTTGCATTTCTTATGCAAATATCAATGGAGACACTATTTCACCTTAAAATGAATAATTTATTTCTCGTAAATACTTTTTTTATAGGTCAAATGATATTTCTGGGTTTGTTTTATTATTCAATTTTAAAAATAAAAATCCAAAAACAGTTTGTAAAAGTTAGTCTTATTGTGGCTTTGCTCGTACTAACAATACAATTTGTTAATGATCCACAGGAATTTTTGAAATTTAATTTATTTGAAATTACATTAACATCATTGTTGATTGTTGTTTTTGCATTACTTCATTTCTATAATATGCTTACCGAAAATAAAACATATTACTATGCAAGTATGGGAATAATCATTTATTTACTGTCAAGTACAGTATTGTTTATTATAGGTAATCTTACTTCTACCTTGAATAACGATGTAAAATATTTAAGCTGGATGTTTAATGCATTTTTAAATATAGTCTATTATCTTTTTATTATGTACGAATGGAAGGTCAGTTTTTCAAGAAAAAAAGTTTTACAAGGTTAGTCTATAATTGTGTACCATAAATAAATACATATGAACACCCATTCAATTCCTGATAAAGAGCTAGTTGCAATTATATTATATATATCCCTTTTTTTTATAGTTGTTGCAGTTGCATTAATTATATTCTTTTACTATTCCCGAAAAAAAATCATTCAAAAAGAGTTAGAGAAAAAAGACTTAGTCCTTCAATATCAAAAAGAACAGCTCCATGCGATTATAATTACTCAAGAAGAAGAACGTAAAAGAATTGCACAAGACCTTCATGATGATATTAGTTCAAAATTAAATATTGTTTCTCTCAACAGTCACTTGCTTACCGCGCCAAATCTTACAGAAACAGAAACTGCAGAAATTACAGAGAACATCATTAATTTAACAACGAAGGCATTAGAAAATTCTAGAAAAATAGCTCATAATTTATTACCGCCGGTTTTTGAAAAATTCGGTTTAAATGCTGGTATAGAAGAGTTGTGTGAAGAATTTGAAACTAGTAAATCTGTAAAAACACATTATAAAAATGAAATCGATTTTGATGATAAAGATATCGATCGACATTTACATGTTTTTAGAATTTTACAAGAGTTGATGAATAATTCAATGCGACATGGAAAAGCAACAGAAATATGGATTTCATTTATTAATAGAGATGGAATAAATATTTGTGATTATGAAGATAATGGAGTTGGTTTTGATAGTGCAAATGCTGAAAATCAAAAAGGACTTGGAATGAAAAATATTGACAGCCGTATATCGTTTTTAGAAGGAACTATAAAAATTACTTCTGAAATTAATAACGGAATCGCAGTAAATTTTACTTTTTAATCTAGTTTTTCTATTAAAATAAGATTTTTACTCAATAAAACAAGCTAAATGGACTTTTTATAAATGATATTTCGTAAATTCGGTATACCAAAACAAACGACCAAAATCAAATTAAATGAATGCTGCTATTAAAATTGCCCTAGTCGATGATGAAATTTTGTTTCGAAAAGGAATTTCTTTTTTATTGCAGAGAGAAGAAAATTTTGATGTTCTTTTTGAAGCTTCAAACGGAGATGAACTTATTTCTCAGTTAAATAAAAATGAAATTAAGCCCGACATTATTATAATGGATTTAAAGATGCCAGTTTTAAATGGTGTCGAAGCTACAAAAATCATAAGGAAATCGTTTCCAGACATTAAGATCATTGCTCTGACAAGTTATGATACAAAATCATTTATTGCCAATATGATTCAGGTAGGTGCGGTTGCTTATTTAATAAAAAATACCACCCCAAAAGATTTAATACACACTATTAATGAAGTAGCTGCAAAAGGATTTTATTATAACGAAAGCGTTTTAAAAACAATTCAAGAAACAATAGTTTCTCCTAAGAATTCAAAAGGCGGTTTAGAAACTAATTTTCTTTCTCCTCGTGAAGTGGAAATCCTGCAATTGATCTGTCAGCAGAAAACAACTGCAGAAATTGCAGATCATCTTTTTTTAAGTCCAAGAACTATAGAAGGACACAGAAATAATTTACTGCTTAAAACAGAATCACGAAATATTGCAGGCTTAGTAGTGTACGCCATTCAAAATGACTTAGCTGTTTTAACAATTTAAAAATATTACGCTGTCAAAAATTGAATTGACAATACGTAATATAAGATGATTGTTAGCACAAGAACACATAAACCTATTTTTTGAATTATATTCATACCCTTTTCTTGGTTATTACTATCATTAAACTTCATGGTGGTTGATTTTTTTACATTGATTAGTTTTATGACCTGGGATAGCAAATGTATATAGAATATTTTGCCACACTATAGGTGTTTTTACCTGTTTTTTTTAATATTGTAAATCAGGTATTTACCCCTGTTTTTATATTTAACATTCTATTATGCCAGAAAAAAATCTCACGATTCTTTTTTTAGATTCTTCCTTTATATCTTTACTAAAATAATTTTCGGATGAATAGGAGTTTATTCTACATTTTTATACTAATTACATTTAGTGCTCGAGCATCGTTTATCTTAATTCCGATGGATGAAACAACACAGCAAAATCACTTAAAGGCTTATGGTATAACATATTGGTGTTTAAGCAGAGATTACAAAGCAAGTTGGCTTTTGAATTATCGTGGCGGTTCTTTTTTACTGCCAGATGCAGAAGAGATTAGAAAAGAATGTAAAATTAGAGGGGTTAGTTTTGAAGTGATTTCAGATAGTGAACAAACTTCAATTTTAAATGAAATTTCGAGTCCTTCTCAAAATATGGAATCGGTAATTTTAGAAAAAGCTCCAAAAATTGCAGTATACACTCCAAAAGGAAAACAACCGTGGGACGATGCTGTAACGCTGGTTTTAACTTATGCCGAAATTCCGTTTACACCAATTTATGATGAAGAAGTGTTAAGCGATCAGCTTTTATTATACGATTGGCTGCATTTGCATCATGAAGATTTTACAGGTCAGTATGGAAAATTTTACGCTGCATATAAAAATACCCCTTGGTATATCGATCAGAAAAAAGATGCTGAAGCACTTGCAGCAAAATTAGGATATGATAAGGTATCTCAAGAAAAAGGTGCTGTTGCCAAGAAAATTAGAGATTTTGTTATTGGCGGTGGTTTTATGTTTGCAATGTGTTCTGCAACTGATAGTTTTGATATTGCCCTTGCAGCAGATGGGGTAGATATTTGCGAAACAATGTTTGATGGTGACCCAAGTGAATCAAATTACCAGTCAAAACTAAATTATAATAATTCGTTTGCTTTTAAAAACTTTACTTTAGAAAGAAAGCCAGAGGTTTATGAATTTTCAGATATCGATATGACTACCAAAAGACGTATCGCGATGGATAAAGATTATTTTACTTTAATGGAATTTTCTGCAAAATGGGATCCTATTCCTAGTATGTTGTGTCAAAATCATACGCAATTAGTAAAAGGTTTTATGGGACAAACGACTTCTTTTGATACTTCATTAATAAAATCTAATGTTCTCATAATGGGAACTTGCGAATTAAATGGAGAATCTAGATATATTCATGGTGAAAAAGGAAAAGGAATGTTTACTTTTTTTGGAGGCCATGATCCAGAAGATTTTCAACATCAAGTAGGAGATCCGCCGACTGTTTTAGATTTGCATCCTAATTCTCCAGGATATAGATTGATTTTGAATAATGTATTATTTCCTGCTGCTAGAAAAAAGAAGCTTAAAACCTAATTTTAGTTTAAGGAGAATTCAAACCAAACCGGAATATGATCAGAAACTCTTCTAGCATTTTGTAGAGAATCATAATCTTCGTAGAATTTAATAACTCCTGAATTAATAAGCTTTAAATTGGAATCTTTGTAAAATATGTTGTCAAACTCAGAAGCTAGACAGACATTATTTTTACATTTTTGCTTAAGTGTGGTTTTTTGATTTTTGAATACCGATAAATACCCCATTCCTTTTAGCGGATTAAAAACATTATGTTTTTCAGGACAATTGAAGTCACCTAAAAAAACCAAGTTTAAATTCGGATATTGATTTGGTAAGAATTTAAAATATTTAATTTCAGTTTCAGGCTGTTTTTTTTTAGTTATAGCATGAAAATTAACCAGAGTGATCGCTTTTTTATTAATCTCGAAGGTAGCAAAATAAGGTTCTCGGTCAATTTCTAAGTTGTATTTTTTCTCGAGCCAAGGCTTATTTTTCAATTTGACCTTGTTTGTTTTCCAAATATAAGCGTATCGCTCAGTTTTATAACTACTGCTCGTTGTAGGATCACTGATACTATAATCCCATTTAAATCCTTTTTGATTTAGTAGTTCAGAAAGTTTAGCGACGCTTTGGGCACCGCCATTTCCAGCGACTACCTCTTGAATTGCAATTATGTCGTAAGTTGAAATTTGTTTAGCAATATAATTTAGCTCAATATCGGATTTTGACTTACCAAAATTTTCGATATTCCAAGATAGAACTTTGGTTTGAGCAAATGATAAAAATGTAAATAATAGTAAGAGAAGGCTTAGAACGTTTTTCATGTACAATTAAAAATGAAATCAAATATAGATATTTCCTATAATATGAATGTCATACCTCTCTTAGAATTAACTAGTGTTTTTTATATCTGTTTTTTAAGGCAGTACCAATAATGATGATTTGTAAAACAAGTAAAGCTGGAATAAAAATTATTTTCCAATCGATTTCCAGCCAGCCTGTTTTTTCAGAAACTAAAGCAAAACTAATTGATAAAAAAAGGCAAAGAAGCATTGTTTTCATAATAATTTTATTTTGAGTTGTGTTAATTTTTGCAAATAAAATAATAGCTTTATTTTTTGGTTTCATTAGAAGGTTAGTAGGTTATTTACAAATGTATATCTATCAAAGTTGTAATCCTTACGGAAAACCGTAAAGCTCATCAATTTATACTAGGCCAAAATCTTTAGCTATTGCAATTAGATGCACATTATTATTTGCTTTAAAATATATTTTTAATTTATTGATTCTCTTCTCAATACTACTCGTTCCATTAGGAGTAATAGATAAATCTTTAAATTCTTTAGAAATACTTTCTAAAATATATCCTTGTGAAAGAAGTTTTAAGATCGAAATGTCATATGATTCAATTTCAATCAAAGATTTATCATTAAAGCTAAAAGATAAATCAGAAGAAAGTATTCTTTCCTCATTATTGTATGTGCTTTCAACGGCATTCTTTAGCTCAGTCATACTGTTTCGTCCTTTAGAAACGTATGCATTAATACCCAATTCATTAAAAAGAGTTTTGATTCTATAGCTTTTATCTTCGATAGAAAAAACAATTTTTTTTAATTCAGGCTGAACATGATTTACAGCCTCAATTAGTTCGTCTCCACTTGTTAAGTCGGCTTTTCTATGATCTAATTTAAATGACAAATCGGTAATTAAAAGATCGTAAGGCTCTTTTTCCAGTAAAGCTTTTTTTACTTTGAGTAAACCTTCATCACAATATTTTACATGGTCAATTACCGGAACCTCTAATTCTTCCAGAACTTGAACTACAGCGATGCTGATACTGTCTAAATCTTCGGCAACTAAAACTTTTTTAAACATATTTAAATCTTATATAGGGAATGTGAAACTTATTTTAAAACCTCTTTCTGTATTTTTGTCAAAATTAATAGTTCCTTTTATTGTTTTAATACGGTTTTCCACATTTTGTAGTCTTTTTTCTAAAATTGTATCTTTAGTTGTAATTTCAGTACTGTTATCAGTGCATACTACAGTAAGGCTTTTGTTATTTATTTTTAGTATAATGCTTATCAAAGTTGCATCGCTATGCTTTTTCATATTAAATAAAAGCTCCTGTAAAATTCTATAGAGTATTATTTTTCTATTTTTTTCGATTGTATTCCAAGAAACGACATCAAAACCATTTAGGATAATATTGACATCTTTAGATCTATACTCTGAAATCATTTCTTTTAAAACTGCTACATATCGATCATCTGTTGGAATTTGACTATTTTCTTTTGAAATGTTTCGTGTTTTTGAGTAAATGTTATTCAAGTGATAAAGTAATTTTTCTTTATTTTCTTCATTTTCCAGATCATTATCTTCTGCGAATAATAAAGTTTGGTGGACATTTATGGCAAGTTCATCATGTAATTTATTTGAAATTCGCATTTCACTTTTATATATGATATCTTTTTTTTCCCTTTTGCCTTTTGAGGTTATATAAAAGATTAAAAAAAGCAATATGAAAATGGAGAAAGATATGATAATGTAAGAAATAAAGCTTCTGTTTTTTTGTCTCTGCAGCTCTAATTCATTTTCTAATTTTTGAGTTTTGAGCTCTAGATTTTCTTCTTTGTCTTTTTTAGAATCGTATATTATATTGGCAAATTGATTTTTTGCTTTTTTTCTGCTAACAATAAGACTGTCAATTTTTTTACTATAAACTTTCCAGTGTTTTTTTGAATTTTCAGCATTATCCGCTTCGATTAGGGAAGCTAACATGTTGATTTCATTTGTTACAGATTTTGCGCTTTTTGCACAATAGTAAGCTTTTTCGGCGTTAATTTTTTTTAGTACAGGATTGTGGTATTTTGAATAAAACAAGTAAAAAGCGTAGTAGTTGCCGATTAATTCATAATCGTCATTGAGTTTTAGGGTTAATTCTAGGCTTTCGTTAAAGCATTTCAATGCCTCATCTTTGTGGTCTCCTAGTCTTAAGTAAGAAAGACCTAGATTATATAGAATAGCTGCACGTTGAGCATTTGTATTTGAAGGGGTGATTTTATCTGCAATCTTGCACTTAGATATAGGTTCTAATAAATTTACCGCCTCTTGATATTTTTTCTGGTGCATATATGCAAATGCAATTTCAGACAATATTCTCGCTTTCCTAAATGTAGAGATTGCTTTTTTTAATGCTTTTCTATGATAATACAACGCTTTTTCATAATCGTACATATACAGATAGTTGTAAGCCATGAAGGTATAAGCGTTAACGGCATATTTTACATTGGTAGTTTTTTCTAAGTAAGGGAATGCTTTTATAAGTGTGGTTTCTGCTTCGTTATAATTACCATTTTGTTGGAGAATTTCGACCATATTGTTTAATGAACCAACATAATAATCTGCATAATCTGCTTTTGGGTAACATAACAATTGTGTTTTATTGAAATAAAAAAGGGCACTATCATTTTTTCCTGAATACCAAAAAGCATTAGATTTTTCCATCATTTGTTTAATTGCAACTGAACGATCGGTTTTGATGTGTAGTACTTTATCGTTTCTTGCCTTAGAAAGCTGTATATAAAAGATCGTTGCCAAAATTATACCGAAGATTAGCAAGCAAAAAATAATATGTTTTTTTTGAAAAAAGCGAAATAGAAACAAGTTCTTAATCATTATACTGGAACTTTAATTATAACCTTAAAACCTTTTCCTAAACCGGAATGAATTTCAGTATCACCTCTAACAGCATGAATTCGATTCTCAATATTGCTCAAACCATTTCTTAATATCATCTTATTTTTATCGATTCCTTTTCCGTTATCCGTGTAAGTGATAATTATAATATTCTCCAGTACTTTAAATGTTATTGCTGCTAAACTTGCATCACTATGCTTTTTCATATTTACGAACAATTCCTGTATAGTTCGGTAAATGGATGTTTTTTTATCTTCATTAATTTTATCCCAGTTAATAGTATTGAGACCATTTACTAAAATATTAATATTTGGAGTGTCAAATCCTGATATCATATCTTTTAGCGAAGCTACATAATTGTGATCGCTAATGGCAGGAGTATTGTCTTTAGAAATATTTTTTGTTCGGGAGTAGATATTGTCTAGTTTTTTTAATAAATGATTTCTGTTTTCTGGAGAAGTAAGATTTCTGTTTTCGACAAATGCCATTGTGTGGTAAATATCATTAGCTAATTCATCATGCAATTTTTTTGAAATTCTGATTTCGCTCTGATAAGTTGCTTCAATTTTTTGACGATTATTTCGTAGTGTTAAAAAAAAGTACAGAAAAACAATTAGGCATGAGGCTAATACGATTATGATATATGATACAATGTTTTTGCTTTGCTGTTTTACTATTTGAAGTTCATTTTTAATTTTTTGAGCTTTTAATTTTAAGTTCTCTTCTTTTTCTTTTTTTGAGTCATATTTAATTTTTGCAAATTGATTTTTAGCTCTTTGTCTTACTTCAAAAATACTATCTATTACTCTTGTGTAAAGTAGAGCATTTTTTTTTGAATCAATATCAGAACTATTTTCTATGATAAATTTTAAAGCAAGTAAGCGGTCGTCAGTATTACCCGATAGTGTATAGTTTTTATAACTTAATTTTGCATATTTCATTGCTAAATCGGCTTTATCATTTTGATAGTATTCGGCGAGATTATAGTAGGTCCTGCCTAAACCCTCTGTATAATTTGCTTTAGACTTTATTTTTAAACTCATTTCAAAAAAATTCAATGCTTTTGAATTCTTGAGTTTATAATAACAATAACCTATATAATCTAATATTTTAGAATAGTTTTCAGGATTTTGTTGTACGATTTTTTCATTACTGATTGAAACAAAAATAGGAAGTGCTTTGTCGAACTTTTGTTGTTTTATGTAAATAACAGCGATATTATTTTTTGCTTCGAGTTTATTTATTTTATTAGTTTTTAACGTAAAAGCTTTAGAGTAATAATATATTGCAGTTGGATAGTCATAGGTGTAATAATAATTCCTTCCCAAAACACTATATATATTCCATATATAATCAGAGTTATTTAATTCATCTAAAAGCGGAACTGTTTCCATTGCTGTTTTAATGCTTCCAACAAAATCTTCATGGTCTTGTTGGATTTCGGCCATGTAGTACATGCAAGAAACATAACTTTTAAGATCTTTTTTAAGATTGCAGGCAACTCTTGCTTTGTTGTAGTAGAAAAAAGCGCTGTCAGTATTATTATGATTATTGTAAAACTTATTTGCTTTACTTATGATCTCCTTAATTTCGATTTCTCTGTTTATTTTTTTTGAGCTATCGACATTTTGCTTTCGACAAGATGTAAGCATTACCAAAGCAGTTATTAAACAAGTAATTATTTGCGCTCTTTTTGGAATCATGCGCCAAAAATAAATATTTCTAGAAATCTCAAAAGAGTATAAATACGGTATTTTCAATTATTTTTAAATGAGGATTTTTTTAATTCTCATTTATAGATAAATACAAAAAGCCCTTTTAAACAAAGGGCTTTGCAGAGTTTTAGGCTTGTAAATTTATCCTTATAAATTATACAGCTCTCAACCCAGTTGTAATAGCAAGTCTATTCCAAGAGTTAATTGTGATAATGGCAAGGATGATTTCAGCAAGATATTTTTCGTCAAAAAATTGTGCTGCGTTTTGGTAAACTTCATCAGAAACATGATTGCTAATTTGGGTTACCTGTTCGGTCAAAGCTAAAATTGCTTTTTCTTCTTCCGTATAAACATCAGCTTCACGCCATGCACTTATTAGGTAGATTCTCTGTTCAGAAATTCCATGTTTTCTAGCGTCAGCGGTATGCATATTTATACAAAATGCACAGCCATTGATTTGCGATGCACGAATCTTAATTAATTCTTTATGTACTGGAGTTAGTGAGGTAGTAGAAATATATTTCTCTAAATTCATTAAAGCTTGATAAGCGTCTGGAGCAACATTCGGGATAACAATTCTTGGTTTCATTTTTATATGTTTTAAAAGTTCATTACAAAGGTCAGTAATGCATACTTTTAAAAACTTGAACTACTTCAAGAAATTAAGGTCACACTTTTCCAGCTCTTATTTTACTCATAAATTCAGCTGAAAAATCTAAATAGGAGGCAAGCATGTATTGAGGAACCCTTTGTACAAAATCTGGATTTAGATTATTAAAATGGTTATATCGTTCTTCTGCAGACATTGTAAATAGAAATTTAATTCTCATCTGCGCGGCGCCAAATGCTTTTTGAGCTACAATTCGAAAGTATCTTTCAAGGTTCGGAATTTGCACAAGCAATGACTCTAAAACTGATTTTTCAATTGCAATAACTTCAGTGGTTTCAACTGCTTGAATGTAGAAATGAGAGGGTATGTGATTGTGGTAACTTAAATAATCTGTTATCCACCAGTTTTCAATGGCGAATTGTAACGTTTGTTCTGTCCCTTTAGAATTGATAATATACTGACGCATGCATCCTTTTACAATAAAATACATAGTATTGCAAACTTGCCCTTCTTGTAAAACTAGATTCTTTTTCTTAATCTGTGTTAAAGTTAAGCATGATTCAAGTATGTCAATTTCGGATGGCTCGAGTGGAACAAACTTCTGGATATGATCTAAAATTGTATTGTGCATTTGAGATTATAGTTTTAAGTAAATTTAATCTAATATTTTAATTCATAAACTAATAAAATTATAGCAGCTATATAAAAACAAAAAACCATCCCGCTTAAAGGATGGTTTTTTTATGATAAGTAAGTAATCTAAATTGAGTTTATAAAACGTTTATTTTACTTTATTAAGTATTGCTTTGAAAGCTTCTGGGTGGTTCATAGCTAAATCTGCAAGAACTTTACGGTTCAATTCG